>Ga0172368_10000948_pt1 | contig 40585 bp, 35 predicted proteins | sample Lak11m_FD_114540 | JGI IMG/M metagenome (GOLD analysis project Ga0172368, IMG submission 114540) | Freshwater microbial communities from Kabuno Bay, South-Kivu, Congo - kab_022012_11m | ecosystem: Environmental > Aquatic > Freshwater > Lake | place: Democratic Republic of the Congo: South-Kivu... | reverse complement strand
GATATTCCGGGCTATATCCCTGGTCATGTTTCCGTTACTGTCGTAAATAAATGCATTTGCCGATTCTCCGCCAGGATTGTAATAAGGAAAATCACTCAGGTTGTTTTGCCCTCTTATCGTTTCCCTCACCCTTATCAGTTTATTTCCGTCGTATTCATAAGTAAAGTTGTCAAAATTAACAATTTGATCCGTTCGCTGGCATTTTCTTGCAGGGCAATCGCTAATTAAATTTTCAATATTCATACTCTGAAATCATCTGCGAAGCCAGCTACTTTTCTTTTACCCCGTTGACTGATCTTTGTTGTGGGTTCTAACTTAATCAGATTCAAAGCTATTCGCCGAATTACGCTGAAGTTTTGATCAGCATATCCTTTCCTTATTCTTGAGTTATCATCTGAAAAATTTACATCCAATGACCAATGCAGATTATTTTCTATTGACCAATGTTTTCATATAAGTTTGTTAAATGTTTTTGTATTGTGACCACAACAGCTGATATAAAATCTTATTTCGTGAGTTGTATTTCCGGTTATTGCTTCCAATGTTTTAGCATCTGCTTTTATTATCGAGGTTAAATTTTGCCAGTTCAAGGATTCTTCAATTTACCTGAATTACCAAAATCGTTAATAATGGCGATTTCTGATTTTTATGTAATAGTGGTTGAGTTTTTCGGATAATCAATAAGATTTATTTTAATTTTACTCCCGCAGGATTTTCGTTTCCTTTGATTTTCTTTTAATTTCAACTTGTATTTATGAAGAAATATATACTCTTTTTATTTGTTCTACATTTTTGTTCTGGTGGGACTTTTAGTCAGGAGCGGGTCATTACGGGCACGGTTACATCCACTGACGACAATCAACCTCTTCCGGGTGTTTCGGTTTACATAAAAGGTACTACAGCCGGTACTGTGACTGATATTGACGGAAATTTCAAGTGTACGAATATTACACCGGAATCCATATTGGTATTCAGCTTTGTCGGTTACGATCAACAAGAAGTACCGGCAGATGAAAAAAAGATGATTAACGTGCGGATGTCAGTCAGCACAAAAGAAATTGAGGGAGTGGTCGTAACTGCCCTCGGTATCAAGCGGCAGGAGCGTGAGATTGGTTATACTGCTGAAAAAATAGACCTGGAAGCGGTGACACGATCTGGAGCTCAGAATATCGTGAGTGCTATTTCGGGCAGGGCTCCCGGAGTTCAGATTTCGCAGGCTGATGGTGTGGAAGGGGGATCAACCCGAATCATTATCCGGGGAAATAATAATATTTCTGCAAATAATCAGCCTCTTTTTGTTGTGGACGGAATTCCGATGGAAAATATTCCCGGTTTAACGGATGTCGGGAGAGGTGTTGACTGGGGTAGTGCTATTAATGACCTGAACATGTACGACATGGAGAACATGACTGTGCTGTATGGAGGGAAGGCTACTGCTCTGTATGGCTCACGCGGCGCCAACGGGGTAGTCTATCTCACAAGCAAGAGAGGCGCCCGGCAAAATGGGATCGGAATCAATTACAATCTGGAATACAAGATCACAACTCCTTACAGGTTCAGGGAAGTGCAGGATAAGTATGGCGCCGGAGGCCCTATTTCGTTTACACCACCGACATTCCCTTTCGATACCCTGAACGGGGACACGGTTCTCGGATATCCGGGGATTTACGAAACACAAAACCTCATCATTGATACAACCGGGGCGACATCTACTTCTATTGGCGAATTCGGCTATTATGGAGGAGGCGTTTCATGGGGACCCAGAATGGAAGGTCAGATGGTGAAATGGTGGGACGGCACGATGAGAGCCTATTCACCCTACCCCGATTATCAGCAGATACCGTATCACAACGGAAGCACCATCACGCATAACATTTCTGCGTCCGGAGGCGGAGAAAAGGGAACGATGAGGGTTTCTCTTACACGGCTGGATCACAGCCCGATCGTTGACAATAGCAATTTCAACAGGACTACTATCAACACCGGTGTAAACCTCAGGGTGTCGGAAAAAGTAAAAGCCGACCTGGTATTTTCCTATGTCAATTTCCAAAGGCTGAACAGTCCGATAATTGGCGAGGATGCGAATTCATTCAATAAAGGATTATTGTATTCGTGGCCGACAAGCTACCAGGGAGAGGACAAAGAAAATTACGAGCTTGCCGATGGATCACGAAATCCAATGGATAATTACCCGTATAATTATGTGGATAAGTATCTGTGGTGGAATTATAATAAGAACAATACGACCCTGAACCGCGATAAATATCTTGGCGTCCTTACTCTTACTTACGATGTGACACCCTGGCTAAACATCATGGGAAAGGCTGGCAGGGATTACACAATTGATCAGTATGAAACGAAACGTGAACCCACCGATGTGATCGGACTCGAAAACGGTTATTATTCAAATAGTTTGTATAGAAATGTCGGCGATAATTTCGATTTGATGCTGATGGCTTCTAAAGAAAGCCTTCTTGGTTCAAAATTCGATTTGATGTTCGCCGCAGGCACAAGCCGGTGGAATCATAATATTTACGGGATCAGCGGTCATTCGGGCACTTGGTATTATCCCAATATGTACACTTTTTTCAACCTGACGGAAAACTCGTATTATACTGACGAAAACGGAAATACCGTTTTGCAGTCAGCAGGAAATTCTGCAAGTTCGGTGGTGCCTCAAGAATCGGTTTCGCGGGAAAGGATCAATTCGGTTTATTCGTTTTTCAATATTTCTTATAACAAGTATATTTTCCTCGAACTGACCGGAAGGAATGACTGGTCGTCAACTCTGCCCGAAAGCGAAAACTCATACTTTTATCCTTCGGCAGCCCTTAGCTTTATAGCTTCGGAGGCTCTTAACTTCAGGGAGAAATTGCCCTGGTTTTACTTTTTAAAGTTGAGGGGTGGAGCAGCACAAACAGCAACGGATTCAGATCCATATCTGCGTAACTTTTATTACTCGACCGGTTTATTCGGAGGAGAACAAACTTCAGGATTACCCGGAACCATACCGCCTTTTTTACTGAAACCGCAAAGGGTGAATGCTTATGAAGGAGGTTTTAATATGGGATTCATCGAAAACCGGATTGACCTGAATTTTACCTACTATTATAACAATTCTTTCGAACAGATAATTCCTTCTCTTCCGATTCCGGTATCATCAGGAGCATCATCCATTACGATCAATGAAGGTAAACTTTCCAACCAGGGATTTGAAATCAAACTGAATACAGTTCCTTTACAGAAAAAGAACTTTTTTATCGCCTCCGGGATCAATTTTGCGCGCAACCGGAATAAAGTCATAAGCCTGGGAAATTATGCCGATGTATTTCCTTTGGCTGATATCTGGGGACTGAATGGCCCGGCGATGGCTTTGCATGAAGGAGACGACTTTGGAACTATTTACGGTTACGATTATGTGTATGATGCCAATGGAAACAAAATAGTGAATGATGCCGGAACCAAATATCTTGTTACTGACAACCGAGTGCCTGTCGGTAATGCTTCTCCGGATTTCATAGCAGGCTGGTCAACCGATTTCAAATATAAAAACCTGCGACTGAGCTTTCTGGTTGATACCAAGTGGGGCGGAGATATCTATTGCGGCTCTTATGTGATTGCGCTTCAAACAGGCCAAAGCCCTGAAACTTTGATTGAAAGGGAGGGCGGAGGCTTGCCATACACTGATCCTGACGGCAACACAAGCAATATTGGTGTGATCCTGGAAGGTGTTCATGAAGACGGAACACCTAACACCACGGTGGTACATTATTATTATAAATATCTGCCCAATGCAGGCGGCTGGGGACATTTTCTTTCGACACCCGGTATCATCGAAAACACATGGGTGAAAATGAGGGAGATTTCATTATCTTTTGTGGTGCCGCAAAAGTGGATTAATAAGTCAAAAGTGTTTCAAAATCTGAGCATAAATATCACCGGTCGCGACTTGTTTTATTTCTATACTACCCTGCCCGACAAGATCAATCCGGAAGGCATCATGGGTGCGGGTAATGCACAGGGTTTCGAATGGGCGTCGTATCCGGGAACGAGATCATTTGTATTTGGAATAAATGCATCATTTTAAGGGAAAAGGTAATAAGGAAAAAGTAAAAGGAAAAAGTTCCAAGTAAAAAGGAAAAAGTAAGGTGGTTGCGGGAAAAAAATATTATAACAATGATAAGAAATGATTTGCCTGACAGATTATTTAATTTCGCGATAAGGGTGATAAAAATAAAGAGAAAATTGCCTCACACGGAAGAATATAAAGTTATTAAGTATCAACTGACTAAATCTGCCACTTCTTCAGGTGCAAATTATGAAGAAACTCAGGGTGCATCATCAAAAGCAGATTTCAATAACAAAGTTCATATTTCACTAAAGGAGATGAGGGAGTCGAATTATTGGCTACAAGTACTCAACGGACTTCATAACAACGACGAACTTGACGGTGAAATAAAGGATCTTGTATCAGAATCGAAAGGATTAAAAAGCATTTTAGGAGACATTTGCACCAAGACTCATAAAAATAAGTGATGAAAAGAGAAATAATTGAAAAGCTAACAGTGCTTTTAACATGGAATATTTTACCTGGAGCTTTATATTTGAGTGAACTCAAACTTGGAGTTTTTGACTTTTTACCTGGAGTTTTTAACTTATTATACAATGAAATTTAACTATTTATTTTTTGGTTTGTTAGGCGCCGGAATTTTCATCGCGAATTCCTGCACAAAAGATTTCGAGGATATCAACACGAATCCTCAGGGTTTTACTACAGCCAGCGACGGTAGCCTGTTCAATAATATCATCAGCACATTGCAGCCTGGCTGGAATGAGCAGTTTTACGTTAACAATGAAATCCTTTATAAGCAAACCCAGCTTGCTGCACTTACAAAGGAAGCATGGAGCAATTACATGCTCGGCACGGAAGAAATCTGGAGCAATTACTATACAGCTTTACCGGAAATCAGGGAGCTTGAAAAGCGCTATAATGGCTATGGTGAAGATGCCGGTTATGTTAATATGCGTGCCATGTTGAAAATAGTCCTCGCCTTGAAGACCTTTAAAGTGACCGACCTTTTCGGCGACATTCCGTTTTCTGAAGCCGGATACGGTTTTCAGAATCTCGAACTGCTCCGCCCTAAATACGACAGCCAGCGAGATATTTATCTAACTCTGCTCGATGACCTGAAATGGGCTGATGAAAATATTAATGATACAGCAGCTTTGGTTGAGCCGTTTGCCACTTTCATCCAGTTCGACAAACTTTTTAATGGTGATATGCTGAAATGGAGGAAGCTTGCCAACTCGCTCAGGATGAGGCACGCCATGCGCATGTCGGAAAAGGAACCTGATCTTGCCGGAGAGATTATTAAAGATTTGATTGAGAACGACAAGCCCGTATTTCTGGGATATGATTTTCTGGACCCTCTCCTCGAAAGCGCCTGTTTGTGGCCTGCAGCAATGGGATTCAAAAACGAAAGCGTCAACTGGTCATTCCGGGAACACAACAACCTAAGGATGGGCTCAAATATCTGGCATCAGCTTTCATTCCACGACAGCCTCGACGGCAGCGGCATTTTCGATCCACGGGCTTATATTTTCTTCGAAACCAACCAGGACGATCAATGGAAGGCTTTTCCCCAGATTCCCGATGCCGGTACTCCCGCTTCGGGCGGTATTCCTTACCAGGGTCACCGTGATAATCCGGCGGCTTTTCAAATCAAGGGCGATTGCAATTATTCTCCTTTCAATTATTTCCTGATCAGAGACGAAGACTATATACCGATCATAATTATCACGGGCGCCGAAATTCATTTTCTGAGAGCGGAGGCTTATTTCAGGGGGATTGGAGTCGGAGTGGATCAGGATATGGCGGATATCGAATACATGAACGGGATCAATTCATCAGTAGAGTGGTGGAACCAGGTTGCTGAAAATTCAAAACTTCCATTGTCGGGAATGGCTTTTCCTGATTATATCACTATCCCATCTTCGCTGAATGCCGCTTCCGTTTTAATGAAGTTCGGATCATGGAATGCAACAACCGATCAGGAAAAATTACAGTTTATTTATACACAAAGAATGCTTGATTCCTTCAGGCAACCCTGGGAAGTTTATGCCCTTGTCCGAAGTACAGCATTAACACCACGTGAGGGTGATCCTATAAGCCATTTCAGATTGCCTTATCCTGAATCGGAAAGACAATACAATACCGATAACTGGTCACAGGCTATTGCAAACCAGGGAGGGGATTCCCCTGATTTTAAAATCTGGTGGATACCATGAAAATATAAAAATTAATTATCAAAAAAGATAACAATTATTACATTTGTAATGTTCGGAATTCATTTAATAACATAAATTTTATTGCCATGAAATATTTATACAACAAAGCTTTGGTACTACTAATTACCTGTGTGATAACGCCGACCGTTTTCATTAACTCTCAATCCAACCAGTATCTTCATTTCGACATGGTGGATGATTTTGTCCAGCTTGTGGACGGATCGCAATATTTTTCGGGCACCAGTGAGCTTTCGATTACCGGATGGTTTTACTGCGATGCTCTGGCTTATGGCCAGGGATATATGGGATTCAGAGCCGGTTCGGGAAATGCCGAATTTTATCTGATCCAGTTGAATAATGGTGTTATGGAATGCCGTCTGGTAACCACCGCAGGTTTTCATGAGTTTGTGGCCCCGGCGAATACCGCCATTCCCCAGGTCTGGCAGCATATCGCCTGGATTTACGACGGCAGTGCGATCAAGCTGTATGTAAACGGGTTCCTGATTGGAAGCTCCCCTGCTTCCGGTGTATTTTCAGGTTCGAATGTCACCTTTGCCATCGGAAAAAGTATTCTCGGAGGCTTTAACTTTGTTTATGGAGGCAGGATAGATGAAGTTTCTGCCTGGAACAAAGCCCTCTCGCAAACGGAAATCCAGGATATGATTGACAATGAGCTTACCGGAACTGAAGAAGGCCTGCAATTATATTATAAGTTCAACCAGGGAGAGCCCGGCGGAAATAATACAGCTATAACCCAACTGATTTGTGAAATCGGCACTGGTGAGAGGGATGCCGATCTGATGAATTTTGCGATGACCGGCGAAACCTCCAACTTCAACGGCACGCTCAATCCGGGATTTCAGGCTATTTCATTTCCCCAGATACCGAATCATCTGATTTCGGACCCTCCTTTTACTATTGAAGCCACCGCCACTTCAGGCCTCGATGTAATATTTGAGGTACTCTCAGGACCGGCTACCGTCAATGGCAATACCGTCACCCTGAACGGAACAGCCGGCGAAGTGACTATTGAAGCAACACAGCCGGGAAATACACAATGGGATCCGGCTGAGCCTGTCACCAATACATTTATGGTTCTCGATCCTGCTGCACACGTTCCGGAAATAGATGCGCGGCATCCGCTCGATGGTAATGTTTATGCCCCGGTTCTTACCAAAATACAACTGGCTGCGATCTCCACCATCACTTATCCTGATCTGTTCCATGTTGACTGGGTTAAATTTACCATCAACGGGCAGACCATCAATGCACAGAATTTTTTTAATGATCATTACACTGCCTGGTGGACACCGCCTGCTTATGGAAATTATACATTGAGTATTACTTCGGCTAATAATTTCGGAGCCATAGCCACTGAAACGGTTTCATTCAGCCTTACTCAGACTGCATCCAACCAGGAAGTTATTGCAGCGGAAGACGTCTGGCTAAATCCTAATAATGTTACACAAGTCGTCGAGGCGGAGCTTCCATCATTTATCGGGGCTTTTGATGAGGTAAATGCTTTGCTTGAAGTATCCTGTCCCACTGGTGGCTGCGGCGAATGGGACCGCGTGGCCTGGGTTGATGCCAAAGGGCACGACGGTCGGTGGTTCGAAATTATAAGATATATCACCCCTTACGGCGTTCCTTGTTCGCATTCGATAAACGTAACGGATTATATTTCAATATTAAATGGTAAGATCAGCTTCCGCTTCAATTGTTCGACCCTTGACAACGGCTATTTATACAAACTGACCCTCTTTTATACCGCCGGAAGCCCGGAATATATGTACAGCTCGGTTTACGAGATCTGGAACGAGATTTATCCTTTCGGGGATTATGCGAACCTTCAGCCTGTGGAACCTGCGGAATTTCACTTTCCTGACAATGCCGTGGCTTCTACGCTCAAGCTCGTTTCGACAGGTCATGGCTGGGGCGATCTGAACACGGGCAATGCGGCTGAATTCTACGAAGCCACCCATCATATCTGGATTGACGGCGCCCAGACGTTCGAGCAGCATAACTGGTACGATTGTAATCCGAACCCGGATGCATGTCAGCCGCAGAACGGAACGTGGTATTATAACCGTGCGGGCTGGTGCCCGGGTGCGATAGCGCAATGGTTCGATTATAATATGACTCCTTTTGTTTCGACCGGAGACATCGAGATGCAGTATGTTTTTTATGAGAACTATGTGGACCTCTGCCATCCAAACCATCCTGATTGCGTCACAGGTGTGACATGTGAAGATTGCGACGACGGATTCAACCCGGTTCTCGATGTAGCCTGTAATCTGATTGTATTTGCTGAGAATCCGATTTTGGTCGGTAAGAAGGATTTGCAGGCGCCGGAGATTTCTATTAAACCCAATCCTTCTGGTGGTTTAGTGGAAATTTCAATGAACGGAACTTTCATAAAGCATGAAACAACTGTTAAAATTCTTGATATGGCCGGCCTCCAGCTTGATAGTTTTCAATGGGATGGCTGTAAAAAAGTTCTGGACCTTTCATCTTACCCTAAAGGGATGTATATTTTAACTGTAACTGGGACGGAAGTGAAAAAGCTGATAATTCAGTAATAATCTGAAATCCCTATTATAGCTGGTCACAATTTTTTGATCCCGGTTTCTTCAGTTGCTGTCTGCTCAATGATATTTTCGGAGGCAGGTTCTCCGAGGTAGCGGTGGATGATCCCATGTCCGAGGTAAATCAGAGGCGTAATTAAAATCGCTATCAGCAGCTTTACGAAATAACCTGTTGCTGCGGTATTTATAAAATCGCCGAAAGAAAGCTTGCCAGGCAGCCAAAAGGCAATACCGGTGACAATAAAAGTATCAATTAGCTGTGAAATCACAGTTGATCCTGTCGCTCTCAGCCATATCATTCTATGTCCGGTCCTTTTGCGGATCAGCCAGAAAACAACGACATCAATAAGTTGGGAAGCAAGAAATGCAGTGATGCTTCCGGCAATGATCCAAAGCGATTGGCCAAATACGGCATGGAACTGTTCATCTTTGACTGGTGATAAACCGGAAGCCGGTACTTTCATCCCGACAAAAAGAAGAATAAATGTATAAATTATAAGGAGCGAGGTAAGCAAAGTCAATCTTCTGACACCCTTTTTGCCGTAATACTCATTGATCAGATCGGTGGTGAGAAACACCACAGGCCAGGGAATGATGCCGATACTCATGGTAAAAGGTCCGAGTTGGATCAGCTTTCCTCCGATCAACTCGCCGGCTACTGCATTGGTAATAAAGATTCCCGCAAGGATGACAAAAAGTATTTCGCGTTTAGTTGAAAGCATTTCCATGAAAGTTCATAAATGCAAAGTTGAACAAAAAATTTCCAGCCTTAAATCCGCGAAAATGATCAGCCGCGAATACACGAATGTTGTTTTCAATTGAAGAAATTCGCGCATTAGCGGCAAAAAAATCTTCCTTAAATTTTACCAGGGATTATTCTTGCCTATTCGTTTTTATTAACGAATATTTTTCAATCAGCACCTTTGCCATGATCGCATCCCAGATATAGTTCGGCGGGCAATCGAGCAAGGTGTTGTCCGGAGAATAGGATTCCCAGAAATTATGATTTTTAGAAAGCTGTTCGGTGACCGCCAGTATCATCTTATCCGCAAGTATGATGGCAAGATCGTTATATCCATAATTCCTTAGCCCGTCAAAAACCATGTAGTCCCAAAGCAGCCACACCGGTCCGTTCCATTTACAGCAGTAATCCACATAAGGACTGAACCATTCGTCATCTGCCGCCAAAGTCGGAACTCCGTATTTCCGCCAGAATTTTGTCGTATCGGTCAGAGTTTGAACCAGAAATCCTGCTCTTTCCTTTTCCACTGCTTCAGCCCAGAGCGGTAAAAAGCCGATGATCTCCTGCCGTTTCAAATCTCTTTCCATAAAAAAGAAAGAATGGTCTTTCATGTTGACGGAATAGAAAAACCGGCTTTTTTCATCCCACATGGTTTGATTCACCCGTTTTGTGGTTTCGTCCGCCTTCACCTTCCAGCCAATGGATTCCTGTTTGAGCCTGAGTTCTTCAGCCATGGATGAGAGGCTTCGCATTTCCTTTATGATCATCGTAGTCAGATCCAGGCATTCGAGTTCATCGGAAATATCTTCCTTATCCACATCGAGGTAACGCTCTGCCGAAACCTGGAAAACCGCATTATACCAGTCCCTGACATTTTCGATAATACCATACGGTCCCCATTCATACATGCCGTCCTTATCCTTGTCACGATGTTCCATAAGCCAGTTCATGTACTTCACCCCGGAGTTGTAAGCTTCTTCAAGAAATTTTCTGTCTTTGCTAACCTGGTAAATTTCCCAATTGATCCAACTGAAGAAAGGAGCTGAAGTTGTCGGTTCACCCTTGTGCGGGTAGGTCTGAGCGCCCCTCGGTCCGTGACGGTAAGCGATCAGCCCGCTATCCGATTGCTGCTCCATATAAACCCGTTGCGATTCCTGCGCCGATTCGGAATCCAGATAAGCATACGCCATCATACTCAGCGATTCGTGTAGCACCTGGTGACCGTGCCCCCAGCCCCAGAGCGGGTTGCGTGAAAAGACATAAAAATTGTGTGTCGTTTCCCCGGAGGGTGGTAGCATGCATCCCCTCACAAGATTGAAGGCACTGAGGTAAACAAGTTTCTCATTTTCAGTTTCAAATTTGATCCGCGGAATCCTGCTGAACAGTTTAATATTGTTATCAACAAATGGTTGCAAAGGTGCTTCCTTCAGATCATTTACCTGCGGGATGAGGTTCATTACATCTTCGCTTTGATCCTGCTCACCCCTGAAATAGCGAATGGTCTTCGTTTCCCCGGCTTTGAGGTCAAACTTATAATGCAGCGAAACAAAGGCAACATAACCGTTGTCAGCAAAATTCAGCGAATCCTGCGTCCGGCTCTCGCTATAAAAATCGGTTTTGATGTAGTTATAGAAATCGTCCTGTGTCCCGGTAAATCCTCCGTAAGAGTATGGTTTCCCGCTCCCGGCAAAGAAATCGCGGGTATCGGTAGGGTAGGGGGCTTTTGCATACAGGTTGCTGATAAGCCGTTTTTTGGTTTCGAAGTGATGAGTGATGTAACCGTCATGCTCCTTATCGAAGCGGATGATTTGGAGCGAATCCTTTCCCAGGTCGAGGATCGGAAACAGCTCAACAGCCTGGTCCGTTCCAGATTTATTTTCGATAATAAGCTGTACCATCGCCAGGGTTGAACTATAAACAAAAAAGCACTCCTGCACATGGATCCCTTCAAATGGCTGGTATTCAAGGATGGCCATGTCGGGAAACGAAGCCGTGACAACGGGTTTGCTATGGAATTTTGAAATCTTATCGATTACCAGCTTGTTGACCATCCAGACGGAATAAATTTTCCCCGCCTGATCGCTCGAATAACTGATTGGTGAACAATCGGAATAGTAATCCATCTTATAGGCCTTGTCGCCGTATAACCTCGAACGTTCCATCGAAGCGGCGTAAGTCGTATAAAGCGGATCGTTGGCCGAGGCCTGGATTTTTAAATATGGATCTGAGATAGAAAGCTGTTGCGAAAATGATGAAATAGCAAGGATTAAAAAGAAATTAGCAACCAGGGTCTTCATCCTTATAGTTCTTTAAAATTCCCTTTTTTATACTCGTCAATGGCCTCATTGGCGAGAGATATAAGTTTCCCTTCATTTATAGCTTTTACCAATAGTTCATCCCAATATTCGGCATCAAACTCTACATACCATTCCCTGAATTCAGATAACTTTTCCGGAGGCAATTGCGAAATGGATTTTTTTAATTCTTTTATTGTCATCATTTTGCCCTTTTAAATTGTTCGATTATAAACTGAACAAAATTACGAAATATACAATTCTGGTTGAATGAACAATTCAGGTAAAAGGTTTATTTTTACGGTTCGAATTTAAGGTGAATTAAGTGTACAGAAAATTCTCAATAAGCCTCGTCATCTTCATCTCAGCATTCATCCTGAACGTTTCCGCTATGGCTTTCCAGGTCAGGTACGAGAGAAAGGATGACGACAAGGAAAACAATCCGTTCGTCATCGAGATGACCGACTTTCATGCTTTCAAATTTCTCAAGAACACTTATTTCTTCGATCTCCCTTTAATGAGATCCGAACCGAAAATCACAACCTGGTTCATCAATGATGACCTGGGTTTCGGCAATCAGCACGAAATCACTTTCAAGCCCTTTCTCACCAGCCAGCTTAAATTCCTGATGATAGACTATATCGGATTTTACGACACTCAGAAATCCGAACGGACATATTATTTCAAGGAAAAATCCGGGACATGACCCGGATTTTTTAATATTTCCTTGGAGAATTTAAAATTTCAAGTTTAAACTATTACAAAGGATTAAAACTCAAACACAATCCCCTGTGCCAGAGGAAGCTCTTTACTGTAGTTCACCGTACTGGTTTGCCTTCGTATATAGCTCTTCCATGAATCAGAATCCGACTCACTGCCATCCCGTTACCTCTTATCTTACCGTAAAGCAAATGGTTTTAGGCTCGGTCATTTCCTGCAGCGAGAATTTGATTCCTTCCCTTCCAAGACCTGAATTTTTTATTCCCCCGAAAGGCATTGAATCCAGCCTGTAATCTGTCGAATCATTGATCATTACGCCGCCGCAGTCAAGCTCGTAAGCTGCTTTCAAGGCAAGGTTCACACTATCGGTAAAAATCGCAGTATGAAGACCGTAAGGCAGGCTGTTTGATTTTGAAATCGCTTCTTCCCAGGTTGATACTTTACAGAGATTAACTGCCGGGCCAAAAACCTCATCCTTATATATAACTGCATTTTCTGGAACATTTTCCAGCGCAGTCGGCTCCATGACAGCACCGTTTCTGTTACCACCGCAAAGAATTCCAGCGCCCATTGCTTTTGCATCCTTTACCCATTTTTCGACCCGAATGGCTTCATTTTCTGTGATCATCGGTCCCATATCGGTTTCTTCCAGAAGTTTATTACCGGTTTTATATTTTAAAGTCAGTTCCACAAATTTATTTAGGAAGTTATCATAAACAGCACTATGGATATAAATCCTCTGAACGCCGATACAGTTTTGTCCTGCTGCCCAAAATGCCCCTGAAACACATGATTCTGCAGCATATTCAATATCCGCATCATTCCATACGATCACCGGTGAGTTCGAACCCAGTTCCATACCGATCTTTTTAATTCCTGCCATTTGGGTTACCTTTTTCCCTGCTGCCAGTCCGCCGGTGAAGGAAACCATTCTAACTACATTATTTTGAATGAGCGGAGCTCCGATCTCATCACCATTTCCGGTAATTACCTGAAGACATTCCGGCGGAAGTCCTGCTTCGAGCAAGGCTTCAGCCAGTTTTATTGCTGATAACGGGGTTACCGTTGCCGGCTTAAGAATAACGCTGTTTCCTGCGGCAAAAGCGGGACCTAGCTTATGTGCGACCAGATTCAAAGGATCGTTGAAAGGAGTTATCGCAAGAACGACCCCTATCGGAAAACGGTAATAATAACCAACCCGGTTCTCACCCCCCGGAAAAGAATCGAAGGGAATGGTTTCGCCCAAAATTCTTTTTGATTCTTCTGCCGATACAATCAGTGTATTGACACAACGACGGGCTTCTTTCCTTGCCTCACGTATGGTTTTGGAACCTTCTTTGGCAATCGTGATCGCAAAATCCTCGATGTTATTTTTTACAATTTCGGCAGCTTTGAATAATACATTCGCACGCTCGTAAACTTTCATTTTTCTCGAAACTTCAAATCCCTTTTGAGCAGCAATTAAAGCCTTCTGTGCATCTTCCTTTGTGCTTTTAGGTACATAGTCAACTACTGAATTATCAAACGGATCGTAAACTGCAATTTTTTCATCATGTTCAATCCATTGACAGTCTATAAACATTTTCATTGTTATTAGATTTTTTAATTGCGGCAAACATAGAAAAAGTTAGCGATATGCATACTCATGCATAATGCTTTAAGTAATACATAACCTGAAATTGTTAACAATTGCAGGAGAGCTATGTTTTGCAAACCGGACAAATTTCATGAAATCGGAAAAACTGAAGGGCAATCAACTATCAGTGAAATGAAAATAAATCTTTACAATGCTCTGGTGACCGGAAGACAGGATCATTTCGTTTTAATAATTTTCAGGGATATATCCTGGCTGCCGGTATTGATACGGCAATAATACACACCCGTTGGCAGTGCCGATGCATCCCACTCCATTCTTTGATTACCCTTGATATGATTTTCAAATACCAGAAATTCTTTTACCTGCCCAAGTTGGTTTAAAATTGATATTTCAACCGGAAGGATATCCTCGGAAATATATTCGATATATATAAGATTATTAAAGGGATTGGGATATACTGAAAATCCATCTTGTAAGGTCACATCTGAAACTCCGATGGTGTCGCAATATGCAGTAATTTCTTCTACATTATCACAGCCGGGTTCATTCTGGTATATTTCAATCGGCCCGTTGGGAAGTTCCAGATAAGCACAGATACATTTGACAGCACAGGTTGAAAGGATTGCATTATTATGGATATACAGGCCCGTGATACTGACAGCTGCAATATTATGAATCCCAATAAGACTGGTAAGTATGGAGTTACCACTTATGATCAGGTCGCCACCCAGGGAGGTCAGGCCGCTTAATTCCGCGAGGCTGCCAAGTGAGTTATTGCCACTGATATTCAACAATCCTTCAATGGATGTCAGGTTATTCATACCAGCCAGGCTTACCAGCCCGGAATTTTCTTTAATATAAAGTTCTCCTCCAAAATTAACCAGATTTTCCAGTCCTGACAGATCATTGAGTCCATTATTATTTTCTATCCGGAGGCCTCCGCCCAGAGTTGTAAGGTTATTGAGCCCGCTAAGATTTGCAAGCAGATTGTTGTAATAAAGCCGGATACCTCCATTGACAGTGGTCAAATTTTCAAGCCCGGTCAGGGAAGTCAGGGCAGGATTTTCAAGGATTTTCAGGTCGTTCTGAAGTGCAGTAAATCTCAATCCGTTGAGGTTGGTAAGAATCTGGTTCGAGCTGATTTCAACCGAACCTCCGATAAATGAAAGATTTTCAAGTCCTGTAAAACTGGTCAGCGATTTATTTCCACTAGTTATTAAATCTACACCGACATAATTCAGACTATCCAATCCGGTAAAATTTGCGATCGTGTCATTGTTATACATAAAAAGTTCAAGTCCCACGGCCGTCAGGTTTTCGAGTCCCTGAGGCGAATGAAGCTTATCATTGTCATATATCCAAAGGCTACCGTTAACAGCGGATAAATTTTCCAATCCATGAAGAGTAGTGAGTGAAGAGTTTGATAATATCTTCAGGTTGCTTATTAAGGTTGTAAAATGTTCGAGCCCTACAAGGTTGGTAAGTGAATAGTTTGAATTTATCTCCAGTTCACCGCCGATATAAATCAAACTATCAATTCCTGTCAGCTCAATAAGATCATTATTACCTGTAATGGAAAACTTATCCCCGATGCTGATCAGGTTATTCAGTCCGGATAAGTCTGTTAAGGAATCATTATTATAAACTGTAAGATTTTCCCCGATTGCTGTTAATCCTTCCAATCCTGTCAGGCTGGTGAGGCTTTTGTTACCCCTGATCAAAAGGTTAGTATTAATCAAAGATAAATCCTCCAATCCCGTGAGGCTTAATAACGACAAGTTTTCCAGGATGATCAGATCATTGTCCAATTCGGTAAAGCTTCCTAAACCTTCCAAACTGATAAGGGAATAATTGTAGCTAATTTCAATTTCCCCGCCAACAGACGCAACTTGTTCTAATCCTGTGAGTGACAGCATTGAGTAATTTCCAGAAATGCTGAGATAACCAGGTATTTCGGTCAGACTGAACAATCCATCCAGATTTGGCAGGAGATCATTTAAATTTATTTCCAGGTCCTCTCCGATACTGGTAAGTTTATTCAATCCCATCAGGCTTGTCAAAGAATCGTTGTCTTCAATATAAACACTTCCGCCCACGGTATTCAGAGTATTAAGTTCATTCAGATTTAGGAGGCGGACATTCTTGCTTATTACCAGGTCGCCACCAATATTGGCGAGGCCGTCAAGTCCTGTCACATTACCTAATGTATCATTGTAGTTAATAATAAGGTTCCCGCCTACAGCAGTAAGATTTTCAAGTCCTGAAAGATTGTAGAGAGTGTCGTTGCCGGTAATGTTGACCAGTCCCATTACAGAAGTCAATACGTTCAATCCATTGAGATTGGTGATGCTGTCGCCGCTGATGATAACATCTCCTTCGATTACGGCGCATCCGGGATAATTGTACTGAAAACTATCAATTTCCGACTGGAGTGTAAAAATTATACCGTCAGGAAGACACCCCTGAGAAAGTACAATTGTATGGCTAATGATCAGAGATGTGATAAAAAGGATAATTCTTTTCATACCTGGCAATTGTTTTAATAAGAGAATAAATTTCACGGCAGTCCATTTACTGAATTATATATCAAGACAGATATAATAAATAAATAGCTGTCAGAGAGCGAATAATTATTTCACTAATTTTTCCAAAAGAGATTGGTTTGATTCATTGTTGAACAGGCTTTTGTAAAGATTCCTCCAGCAGCATGCTGAAAAGCTGCTGAAGAGTAAGCCCGTAGCATTTTGCCATTTTCGGGACAATACTCGCTTCAGTCAGACCGGGAACAGTATTAACTTCAAGAAAATAAATGCCCTCATCATTGAAAATATAATCGAACCGAACTACACCCTTGCAGTTGAGTTTGCCGTAAAGCATTGCTGATATTTCCTGGCATTCGTTATACATCTTGTCAGGAATATGTGCAGGAACGACCTCATCGGAAAGGCCGGGTGAATATTTGGCCTCATAATCAAAATATTCCTTTTTGCTAATAATTTCAGTGACAGGAAGGACCAGTGTTTTGTGATTATGCCTGAGAACACCACAGGTTATTTCCCTGCCTTTTATAAATTCTTCAACCAGGATTTCATCGTCTTCCATAAAAGCCTTTACAATAGCTGGCTCCAATTCTTCCGCTTTATTCACCTTCGACATTCCGACACTCGATCCACCGTTATTCGGTTTTACAAATACAGGAAGGGACAAATGGTTTAAAATATATCCGGGATCAACTTGTTCAGGATTTGTTATATAAACAGACTTTGCGGTTTTAACTGCAAAATTGCTGATATAATTTTTGCAGAAATACTTGTTAAAGGTAAGAGCAGAGGTTACGTGATCGCAGGAAGTGTAAGGTATTCCAAGCATATCGAAATAACCCTGCAGCTTGCCGTCTTCCCCGGGTGTGCCGTGAATGGCTATAAATACGCAATCGAACCTCACTTTTTCGCCGGGCATCTCAATAGTAAAATCATTTTTATCAATGGGATAAACATTCTGATTTTTACATTCATACAGCCATTCCTGACCCTTAATATGGATCGGGTAAACTTTATATTTGTTGGGATCAATGTACTTTTTAACGACATCACCGCTTTGCATTGATATTTCAAATTCACCCGAATCGCCTCCACTGACAATCGCAATATTTAATTTCTGCATAAAAGATCTTTTACATTTTATAATACCGAACCGGACAAAGTCCTTTGACCGTAGATCCGAAACTTAATTGTCAGGGCAAAAATAAGCAGTTTATTGAAACCGGTATTTTATACATCCGCTTTAAAGAGGTTCTGCATTTGATCGTATACCGCTAATAAAATGATTTATTACAAAGAAACCTGTATTCTTTTCACATCGGTATAACTCTTTCTGGTCAGCTTTTGCAAACCTGATAAGAAAGAGTATATCTTTGTGCACTGAAGCAATAAAGGAAAAGTTTCAAAGTTATTGGATTTATTTACGAAAGAAGAAAGAATTCAACAGGCGAATGCAAAAATCAAATTCAGCAGGAGGTGGTTTAATTGCCTTTTTGTTCAGTAAAAAATTTGTTTATCATCTTGGCGCGGCAATAGTTTTACTCATTTTACTGTTATTGTTATTATTTAAGTTCATAAATATTTATACCGGCCATGGTGAAGAGCTTATTGTTCCTGATTTTCATGGTCGGACAATTTCGGAAATAGAATCGGTGGGATATAATGATCATTTTGACTTTTTTGTAATAGATTCAATGTTTGATGAAGTTCACAAAAGCGGGTCTATCGTTATACAGGATCCGGCGGCAGGTTCAAAAGTGAAAAAGGGACGAAACATCTATGTAACTGTTGTAGCTTCCCTGCCCGAAATGGTTCTTATGCCCGATCTGAAAGACCTGACCTTAAGGCAGGCGATCAATATCATCGGTTCTGCAAAGCTTAAAACTGGCAAATTGATCTATGTACCGAGTTTTGATAAAAATGCTGTTTTGGAACAGTTTCACAATGGAGATACCATCATGCCCGGCGATACAATCGTAAAAGGTTCAGTGATTGACCTTATGGTTGGATCGGGTGGCAGTCAGTATAGGATCACTGTTCCTTTTTTAATCGGAAAAACAAGGCAGGAAGCGATTCATACTATAAATGCCGCTTCTTTTAATCTGGGACAGGAAGTTTATATTGACAGCATCATGGACGAAACTTCAAGGGTTTATATGCAGGATCCGCTTTGGAATTCGGATATTCCCTGCTTCCCTGGCGATTCCATTCATTTGTGGTACAAATCAGATGATCTGTTTGATTTCGATGAATATATTGAAACCTTTTCGCAGGATACATTGCAGGCCGACAGTCTTGAATATGACTCTGCAGAGGTATTTTAAAATATGAAGACTTTAATTAAATATATTTTAATTTTCCTGATGCCTGTGTTTTCATGCGGACAGGTTTACCTTACGGGAACAGGTTCCAATCCGGCAATAAAAGATTACCTGGAAAAGCATCCTGGTTTAACGGCATGGAAGTCGTCTGTAAAGACATATCAAAGTATTTACCCGCCATTTAAAGATGATTTTTCCTTCAATAGTATTTATCCTGACACTACGAAATGGACAGATATTTATGCCTATATAAATGCCCAATATCCCATTTTCCCTGTAGATTATGGTGTTGCAACCATGGATGTACTGAATTCAGAAGGTGATATATATTCCTATGCAAGTACTTTCCCCTTTGCCGCTGATTATCTGACTTCTTTTCCTTTACGACTGGATTCTGTCTTTGATGAGAACCATAACGGGCTTAGGAAAACAACTGCCGCAGATTCCATTTATCTCAGTTTTTATTATCAGCCGCAGGGATTGGGAGATGTTCCGCTGCCGAATGATTCACTCGTATTGCAATTCGGGCATTATACCGATGATACTGTTTTTTCGCATGTTGAGTACATCTGGCTCAGGATTGACGCATTAACTGATAGTCTTGGAGAACCCCTTGGAGAAGGAGACACTATATTTGCCGGTGATAAAATTTCAAATTTTGGTTGTGATTTTGACACAGTCGTAGCAACAAGGATTTATATCTATACTGATTCAATTTATGTTCCCTGCGATTCAGTTTTCATTGTTGAAACTGAATGGGAAAATGTCTGGGCTGCGGGCGGGCAGGCTATTGATTCTTTTTTGGTTCAAAATAATGTTTACTTTAAAAGAGTCATGATCCCGATTACCGATACAGCGTGGTTAAGAAGTGATTTTCAGTTCAGGTTTTTCAATTACGGGAGCCTGTCGGTCATCAACAGTTGGAAAAGCAATACCGACCACTGGCATATTGATAAGGTTTATCTGGCAACAGGAAGATCAATGAATGATATCTATACCGGTGAAATAAGGTTTGTCCGGCCTGCGCATTCACTCCTCAGTCCTTATACTTCTATTCCGATGTGGCATTACGATCAGGATATGATGGCTGATACGATTACTGTATATGCAAATAATCTCGATTCGATAGGGCATTCATGTACATATACATATACCGTCCAGGATGAATCCGGTGAATTTTTGCCAGGATTTAATTACCCCGGCTTTACTGATCTTATGGAGCCGTTCGTTAACCTGAACATCAATTCATACAGCCCCTTTGCAAATATCCCGGTAAATAGTTATTTTGATTACCTTGATACTGATTCGGCAAATTATACCGTAAATCAAGTAGTTCTTAATAATGATGAAATGACTGTGGGCGATACAATTCAATCTTTTCAACGCTTCAGCAATTATTTTGCCTATGATGACGGAACTGCCGAAAGAAGCTATGGCGCGTCATCAGACAATACAAAAATGGTGGTTCAGTTCAGGACGTATACAACTGATACTTTAAGGGGAGTTCAAATTTATTTCAACAAAGTCCAGGGTGATTATAATCTTAAAAACTTCGATATCGGTGTATGGTCCGATAATAATGGTAAGCCAGGTACTCTTGTAGATACGATGGAAAACAAGCGGCCTGTATTTTTAGGTACAGGTGAATTTTCTACATACTTATTCAGCGACATCATCAGAATGGGTGTGGATGTATTTTATATCGGTGTCACCCAAAAAAGCAACGACAACCTGAATATCGGATTTGACAAGAATACCAATTCAAAAAGCAGAACATTTTATAATACTGATGGCCAGTGGGTAAATTCGCCTTTCGACGGATCGCTGATGATAAGGCCTTTATTTGGCAAAGCACTGGCTGACACCGGTGTAACAACGAAAAGCTACCCCTCCGAATTAAAAGTTTATCCTAATCCAGCCGGCGACATTCAATTTGTTAATCTTGTACTGCCGGGAGATTATACTGATCCGAATTATAAAAAATATCTCACGCTGAGGATTTTTGATCTTTATGGCAGAAAGATCTATTCGGCACAATTTAATGAATACCTCGATATTTCAAGGCTTGATTCAGGTTTTTATATAATAGATATCTTTGATGCGGCTTATACCAGGCATTATACAACTAAAATGCTTGTTGAAAAAAAGTGAAATCTGAACAAAGTAAAAGCACATTGTAAGCAGCGATTGATTTATCCATAAAGCTCATAAACTAACTTCTTAGTACTTAATTCAAAAGTTTGGAAATCAATTTTCAATCCTTCAATAGTAGTTAAAACAATTATATGACATCAAAAACAAAGAAGGAAAATAACAATTTTCAGGACGACGAGCGGGATTTATTTGAACATTTCAGGTTTGAGGTAGATAAAGGCCAGGGATTGGTACGAATTGATAAATTTCTGATGTCAAGGATAATGAATGCCTCCCGAAGCAAGGTTCAGATAGCTACCAATGCCGGATATGTACTGGTCAATGGAAACACGGTTAAACCATCTTACAATATAAAGCCGGATGATGTGATCACCGTAATGATGACGCAGCCTTTGCGTGAAATAGAATTGATCCCGGAAGATATTCCCCTCGAAATCCTGTTTGAAGACAGGGACCTTATTGTAATTAATAAACCGGCCGGAATGGTGGTGCATCCTGCATACGGAAACTACCGCGGAACAGTTGTTAATGCACTGATGGGCCATTTCAGAAAAAACAACGGCAGAAATAAAGAAAACACTGTCGGACCTTTTTTAGTGCATCGTATTGATAAGGATACATCGGGAGTTATGCTTGTTGCAAAAAATGAAAAATCCCAGGTGCTTTTAGCCAGGCAGTTTTTTCAGCATACTATAAACCGGAAGTACCAGGCGGTTGTTTGGGGAGATTTAAAAATGAACAACGGAACCATTACAGGACACATAGGCCGGAGCGCGCGCAACCGGAAAGTCTTTACTGTGTTCCCGGATGGGGATGTTGGCAAACACGCTATAACACATTACAAAGTCATCGAGCGTCTGGGCTATGTAACACTGATCGAATGCGAACTTGAAACCGGCCGGACTCACCAGATACGTGTTCACATGAAATATATAGGCCATCCGCTTTTTAATGATGAAACTTATGGAGGTAATGAAATTCTGAAGGGTACGACTTTCTCGAAATATAAACAGTTTGTCAGCAATTGTTTTAAAATTTGTCCCCGACAGGCGCTCCATGCAAAATCGCTGGGATTTATCCATCCCATCCTTCAATCTTCTTTATATTTTGAATCGAAATTGCCGCCTGATATGGCTGATCTGATTGATAAATGGAGAAATTATGCAGTCCATAAACTGAACGACGAGCACTATTGATAAAATGCTTTCGTAAACGGCAGCATTGGATAAACGGAAGGAACTCGTGGACACACATGCGGTTGAATTTATTGAACTCAGAACCCGGAACAGAGGATGGTAAAGGGGTATAAGGGTATAGGTTGAATTGGTTGAACTGGTTAAAATTTTAATGTAAGCCTTACACCTCCATTGGGCTTGTATCCGGGCAAGGGATCAATAAAAGACGGTTCTATTTTCATAGAAAGGTTTTCATCCACTTCCCACGTAAACATGTGGGCATCTACAGTTGCATCTACAATATTCAGAAGGTACCAGATGCTTGTTAAAATATAGGTCAGATCACGGTTGCGGCGGTAATAATCTTTTTGGTCTCTCAAAACATCTTCCCGGTCGCCATAATAAAGTTCATAATCATTTACCGGTGGTTCGAGGTTACCGGGGTCCAGTAAAGTATGGTTATAGGCTGCCCGCCATGCTTTATATTCTTTGTCGTTAAATTGAATGAAATAATAAAACACCCCAAATCCTGCATAAACAACAGGAATTTTCCAGTATTTCTTATTATATGCCTGTCCCAGTCCGGGCAGTATCATTGAATAAATGCTTGCTTTTGCCGGATTGTGCGTTTTGACGTTCGCACTCTTTTTCGAAGACATATTCAAGGTAGAATCCTCACCAGCAGAATTCTGACCGAGGCTTACGGTATGAACCAGTATCCAAAATACAAATGGGATATATAAGCCGCAACGCGAAAACCAAGTCATAAAATAATTATAAACTATAAAGGTAAATGTTTTATCAATGCTTTATTTTTCGAGCAAACTTATCAATCTGTCGAACTCCTCCTCAGATTTGAATGGGATAACGATACTCCCTTTTCCTTTAGTATTTCTTTTGATTTCGACCTCAGTCCCGAGATGTGATTTTAAAATCGTTTTCACCGATATAAATTTATCGGGCATAGGTGGAGTTAAATTTGTTGAAGGTGGCCTTGAATTTCCGTTCAGTCCCTTTACAATGCGCTCGACTTCCCTGACAGAAAGTCCCTTTACAACTATCGCCTCAAGAATCTGCAACTTAACATCTTCATTTTCTACGTTAATAATTGCACGCGCGTGCCCCATTGAAATTTTATCTTCCTTCAGGGCGAGCTGAATTTGCGGGGGAAGTTTAAGAAGGCGAATATAATTGGCGATGGTTGTGCGGTCTTTGCCGATCCTGTCGCTTAATTCCTCGTTTGTAATTTTACATTCTTCTAAAAGACGCTGGTAGCTGATTGCGATATCAAGGGAATTAAGGTCTTCACGGTGGATGTTCTCGATCAGAGCCATTTCGAGCATTTGCTGGTCATTGGCTACCCTGATGAATGTGGGAATATTAGCCAGCCCGGCAATTTTAGCGGCACGCAATCTTCTTTCACCGGATATAAGCTGGTACTTATCGTAACCTAACTTTCTGACGGTAATGGGTTGAATAATTCCCTGTTCTTTTATAGATCGGGCGAGGTCATTAAGCGATTCCTCTTCGAATTTATTCCTCGGCTGGAAAGGATTAGCCTCAATTTTTTCGACTGCAATGCTTGCAATCGCCCCCACCACATAATTCCCCGAAATGTCGCTCGATGTAATATCCGTTTCAGGGCTTTCAAGAATTGCGCTTAATCCACGGCCCAAAGCAGATTTCTTAGTTTTCATTTACAATAGAAATTTGTTTATCGGAATTTTTAATCGCTGTAAGGTTGTTTTTTTGAAGTATCTCCCTTGCAAGGTTAAGATAGTTGATGGCACCGACGCTGTCAGCATCATGCATAATGATGGTTTCCCCGAAACTCGGAGCTTCGCTTAACCTTGTATTGCGGTGTACGATGGTTTCGAACACCATTTGCTGGAAATGAGTCTTTACTTCCTCAACAACCTGTTTCGCAAGTCGCAGGCGCTGATCGTACATGGTAAGTAGAATGCCCTCAATATCAAGTTCGGGATTTAGCCTGGACTGAACAATTTTAATGGTGTTTAAAAGTTTACCCAATCCCTCCAGCGCAAAATATTCACACTGTACGGGGATAATCACTGAATCGGCTGCTGTGAGTGAGTTCACCGTGATCAGTCCGAGAGAAGGAGAACAGTCAATAATGATAAAATCATATTTGTCTTTGATTTTGGCGATGACTTTTCTCAACATCTTTTCCCGGTTCGGAAGATTGATAATTTCGATTTCAGCACCCACGAGATCTATATGAGCTGGTATAATATCAAGGTTCGGGGTTTCGGTGTTGAGAATTATTTTGGACGGTTCTACATCATCAATGATGCATTCATAAATGCTTGTAGTAATGTTTCTCGGATCGAATCCGACACCTGAAGTAGCGTTAGCCTGGGGATCAGCGTCAATGATCAGGGTTTTATACTCTAAAACCGCAAAACTCCCAGCAAGGTTTATGGCAGTTGTTGTTTTGCCGACTCCGCCTTTTTGATTGGCTATTGCAATTACTTTACCCATAGGAACATTTTTAAAACAAAATCACTTTGCTGAATACGTGCAAAAATACAATATTAACACCCGTTCGGGAGAAATAAATATTAACAATTGCAGGCAAACTGTTAATATCCGGGAGTGGTATTCATCATCCGGCAAATGTGATTATAAGGTAGTATTATTGTTTTAAATGGGTGGGTTATTCATCAGGCGACTTAGAGTCACCTGATGAATAATATTTTCTAATCGTTCAGAACCGTTTGTAGTACAATGTGCGATTTAATCGGCTTAACTCCTGGTATATGAATAGAGTAATAACGCAATAAATATTCGAGCAGTTTATTACGTAAATCTGCCGGAATATTGAAAGAATCAGTATCATCGAAAGAAAGAGTGGCGAGTATAGAGAAATATTTACTCAACGGTTCATCCATATAAAGCAGAGGGTGGAGCGAATGCCTGGTAAATATACCTTCCTGCAGGTCGAATACCGGCGCTTCATCAGAGTAATTATTCCTTGGGAAAAATCCAAGATGCCTTGTAAGCTGGATCAGGAACTGAAGGTGAAAACCGGAAACCCCCTTTTCTTTTAAATCAAGTACCTGCAGGGTGCTGTAAAGAAATTTAAACAGGGAAGGATTGGCCTCCTGTTCGCGAATAACATTGTACAATACCTCATTCAGAAAAATAACCACTGAGCTTTTCCTGATGTCGAAAGGAATGGATTTGAAAGGCAAAGCGATTTTTAATTCTTTAATGTGCTGGATATCTTTTTTCTCTTTGTGGTAAACCACCATATCCACAATTGAAAGATGCTGAAGCTGGGCAGGCCTGATTTGTGACTTCTTACTCCTGATGCCACGGATCATATAGGATTGTAATCCAAAAAGCTCGGTATAGATTTTAACGATGAGGCTGGTCTCTGAATATCTGACCTGGTGAAAAACGATTCCTCTGGTTTGATGGAGCATTAGTTAATGAAGAGGATTTTGGTCACAACTTTGTCGGAACCATTGTCACTTGCCACAAAAACATAATACATCCCTGTTTGAGCACGCCTGCCGCTAAAACTATTTCCATCCCATACCGCCTGGGTACCTTCGGCTCTGCCGCTAAAGATTAGAGTTCCGCTAATATCAGTGATCCTGAAACTGGCATTTTCAGCCAGTCCCCTGATGGCAATCAATCCTGTGTATCCCGGACGAACCGGATTTGGATAAGCATACACCTCTCCCGGAGTAAGTTCTATGGGTGTAGATCGCCCTTTATAAGATATGATCCCTTTGGAAGTCCCGATAAAGACTTCACCGTCACCGTCAATGGCAATGCTCGTAATATTGTCGGAAAACAACGGGCTGTTTTCCTCAGTAAAATGATGCAACTCTTTTTGACCATCGGATGACATCAGAAATACACCGGACCTATCGGTACCTATCCATTTGTTGTTGTCGCCGTCAACAGCAATTGCAGTAATGGTTTCAAACTCAAAAAGGATGTCGGCCAATCCGGAACCATCGTTGCGGGGTATTAAAATCCGTTGAGCATCGAAGTCATAAGTGTTCGAAAAAACGTTTCCCGGTGAATAAAAAACAGCTATTCCTTCATCAGTACCAAGCCATATTTCGCCATCGTTATCTTCGGCAATGCTGTAAACCTTGTTGCCGGGTATGGCTCCGTTTCCGGCGACGGAGGACAAAATCCTGACCTCGTCATCGCCGTTATTTGAAATAGTTCCGTTGTCGTTAAACACAATAAGCGAATGTTCGGCTCTTACAATAATCCACTTCTGATTATAGGAGTCAATAATAAGCTGTCCAACATCCTGCGTACCTGAAAAGGAGCCGAGGTTAAAGGAATACCAGGATCCGAGTGAACTGCCATCGGGTATCCTGACAGATAAAATATTATTTGCGTGAGAACTCGTCGCCCAAAGATTGCCTGATGCATCAAAAGCAAGCCCACCCACTTTACAAATTGGCGGGCCTTCATTATTTTTATAATCAAGGCCACTGTTTAACGGACTATACACATTGGAAACAGTATTGTTATTCAGCTCGATTACACCTCTTGACCAGCAGCCCGCAAAAACCTGTGATGTCTTAAAAGGATTAACGGCAGTTACAACTATATCATAAATTGTATCAAAAGCAGCGTCGGTCTTTCTGTCGGCCGTATTCCATTCGTTATCAGTAAATGTAAATATGCTGCCTGGTTTATAAATGTTGCCCCAGCTAAGGTCTCTTCCGCCGGGCACAGCGCTGACATTATCTCCGGCAGCCGAAATGTTGAATACATCTGCACTTTTGGGCCCGTTTGGATTTATAAAAGTACATATTCCCTGAGGATCAATTCTTACGAGGCCAAGCTGATGATCAGCGATCCATGTAGTGCTCTCATCCAAAATCATATCATAAGGATTGGGACTTGCCTCGAAGTTATATGTCCAGATAGAACTTAGCTGGTTTAGTTCCTGATCATATATATTGATATAGTAGAGGTGAATGGCATACAACCAGTTGTTATAAACCTTTAATCCCTTGATATCATCATGGTCAAAAAGCTCTTCGTTCTTTTTCCACTGTGAGTTTTCGTAGTAATAAATTGTATCCTCGGCATAGGCATCTGAGTACCTGTTTATAAAAATCCGATCCCCATTAATTGCAATATAATTGTAGGTTGCATCGGGAAACGGAAGGCTTAAATCCTTTGACCACGAAGCGAAGTATGCAAGGTTAGGGCTGTTGATATCGGCTGAATATATTCCACTTTCAGTGGCGGCTAAAAAAGCAGTATCGTTGGTTGTAAGCTCAAAAACATTTAAATGTATGCCATTGGGGCCAATATAATAGGTATCGGAAATTTCTTCACTTTCAAGGTTAAGGACAACGATTCCGAAGCCACACGACAGGTAAGCGAACTTATCCATGAACATAATGTTATTGATAATCTTTTCTTCAGGAGTTATTGCTTCACTTTCAATAATATCGCGCATATTGATGATAACATTATCCTTAATCAGGTCAAGATTGGTGTTGCTGTAGGCAATGATCAGCGTATTATAATCTTTATTATATCCGATTCTTGAAATCCCTATATCACTTAGCCCGGAAATACTTGTAAACCTGTTAATGCTGTTGTCTTCTTTATTGAAGTAAAACAGACTATACGGTGTTGCACACCAGATTTCCTGTTCGGTGGCTGCGACAGACACGGTGCTGTTGTATGGCAAATGATCTCTCCACTCGCCGATTGCAATTTCCTGTGTAATAGCCTGTGGGCCAATGTAAATAAAAATAAATAATACTGAAAGTAATCTGAATTTAATCATGATGGGCTTTTAAAATTATACTTATCATTAACTGTTTTTCTCTGCAATTATTATTTTATCAAATATAAAACTATAAAAACTGGCACGTGATCATTTCCAATCACCATTTACCTTTATCAGATCAATTAAGGCTTCCAATGCTTTGTTTTCAGGAATACCGGCCTGTACAATCTGCTTTCGCCTGTAAAGTGTTATTTTCCCTCTTCCCGCACCTACATAACCATAGTCGGCGTCAGCCATTTCACCGGGGCCGTTTACACAGCAACCCATCACTCCGATCTTAATTCCTTTCAGGTGTGAGGTCTGAGATTTTATTTTTTTAAGTGTATCCTGTATGCCGAATAATGTTCTTCCGCAGGAGGGACAGGCTACATATTCTGTCCTGGATATTCGCGAACCGGTAGCCTGCAGAATCCCAAAAGCAATATTGTTTATAGTTTGAACATCCAAATTTTGATGACTGATCATAATGCCATCAATAAGACCATCCACCAGCAAAAATGAAAAATCGCAAGCGGCATGCAAAATAACTTCATTTTCGGGCATGTTGAAAAAATCCCGATGAAGTATCACAGGAAGCCGGATATCATTTTCAAACAGGTAATTGATCATCAGCCGGACTTCATGGATTTTTTGTCCTGAGTTTGTTTTAATGATGAGAAAATTGCCGGGATTTACTTGTGGTACTTTAACAAGCTCCTCAAATGAATTTGTAATCAGTGGTTTGATTTCCTTAGCGGAGATCATCGGTTTCCCATCCTCCATCAAAAGTGCGATTACGGTTTCTTTTTCCCACCGGTATACATAATCAGGTAATAAATCAGGTAATAGATTATCAGGAAATATTTTTGAAACCAGAGCTTCACAAACGACCACCGGTACCTGTTCATTCCCGATTTTATCAAAGCCTGCTGTAAGTCTTCTGGAATAGCTGAAAGGATCGCCGGCTTTATTTTCAGGAATCGTAAAAATCCTTCGCTTGTCACCATCATTGAACCGGCCGGCAATTGTTTTTGCAACCGGTATTTCAAATTCGGGATCCTCAGTAAGAGAAACACGGATAGTGTCACCAATACCTTCTTCAAGCAAGGTACCTATTCCTGCTGCCGATTTCATCCTGCCATCCCAGGCATCTCCTGCTTCGGTAACTCCCAAATGAACCGGATAATTTTTGCCTTCATCCATCATTTTTTTTATCAGGAGGCGGTTCGCCTGCACCATGACCTTCACATTACTCGCTTTCATTGATAAAACAATATCGCGAAAGCCAAAATCCTCGCAAATCCTCACGAACTCAAGAGCAGATTCCACCATGCCCGCAGGCGTGTCGCCATAGCGAAGTAAAATTCTTTCGGAAAGAGAACCATGGTTGCTGCCTATTCGTAAGGCAGTTCCATATTGCCTGCAAATCGTAATTAATGGCTTGATCCTTTCGCGGATCTTTTCAATTTCCTGAAAATATTCGAAAGTGGAATAAGCGAGCCGGCCCTTTTTCCTGTCCACATAATTCCCCGGATTGATTCTTACTTTTTCAACAATGCGTGCCGCTACTTCCGCCGCCTCAGGATTATAGTGGATATCGGCAATCAGAGGAGCGGTAAACCCTGCTTTTTTTAGCTCTTTTTTAATGACGGCCAGATGCCCGGCTTCTTTTATTCCCTGAGCCGTAACTCTTACATATTCACAGCCGGCTTCAATCATCCTGATTGCCTGCGATACGGTTGCTCTGGTATCGAGGGTATGGGTTGAAGTCATGGATTGGATGCGAACCGGGTTATGGCCTCCGAGAGGAACATCCCCGATCAGTACAATGCGCGATTTAAATCCGATGTTTTTCATTAACCTTGCAAAAATAGTGAAATACGGAAAAGTTAAAACGGTTGAATTGGTTGAATCAGGGGATTCGTGAAAGTCGTGTAATTTGTGGACGGAATTTGTTGAATCGGTTGAAATAGTTGAGTCAGACCAGTAACCAGCAACCAATAACCTGTGAACAGCACGGAACTCAGAACTCAGAACTCAGAACAGTCATCCATTCCATCATTCCAATATTCCAATATTCCTCAGTCAAATCATTTTTCTGCCATTAGAGTTTCATTGGCACCATTCCCAATCCGAAATTCAATGATAACTGGTTGACAATATTTGTGCTTCGGTTGTCGGTGACACCAAATGTTTTTCCAAAAGTATATGCAACTACAATACTTCCTGATAACCTGTAGCTGACATTTAAAGTTGCACGGTATTCATAACGTGATTTCGTTGTATGGAGTTCATAGCCGTTTTCGTCGGTGGTACGATCAATGGTAGTTGTTTGATAACGCTGAAGAAATTCGGCCGCAAAGGTTATTTTGTGTTTTTGATAAAAAAGGCCTCCGCCGTAATCCAGATTGCTGGTGTTTGTTTCTGTCCCAAAATCCCTGATATATCTCATTGTTGCCATAGCCCCTAAATCTGACCCGGATAAAGTATATGAAGCTGTTGACCAGATACCGAACTTGGGTATGGTAGAAAAATTCATATTTCCGTTTGGAAAATCAAGAAAAGTAGATGCTGCAACCTCCCAGAAGATACCTGTTTTTCGGGCCTGAACCTTTTGAATCCGGGCAGCCAGATCGGTAAATTCCTTATCGTTCATTTTTTTATCCAATTGGGTTAGCATATCCCCTGCAAGAGTAATCGTTGGGCGCGAATCAGCCACCAGAGAATTCCATTCGTTCTCAGGAATAAATTCCTTAAAAAATTCTTTTGCCTTTAATATTTCATCCTCAATTATTACCGGTTCCTGGCCTGCCAAAATTATGCGCAGTTCTGATTCAATTTTGCCGAAAAAATCACTGTAGGTCCTGAAATTTTCTGTCATGATTGAATAGAGTACCGCAATAAGGTTTGTATTTGAATAAGTAAGAAAATGAAATTGGTTCACAAGTTTATCAAGCGAATCCAGTTTTACTCTTTCCACTTTCCCCGAGAGTATCAATGTTCGTGCTCCAAAACCGATTTTTGTATTAAAAACACTGTCACCAATATTTTCATTTACAGTACCGAGTGAGAGAGCAAAATTTTCCAGTGGTGCAAATTCGTTTTTTGAAAGGCCTTCATAGCTGAATTCTTTGAATGGATGCGATTTCAGCCAGTAGGGCATCACTTCCAATGCAAAATTCCGTGGAATGGAAAAGCTGCCTTCCTGTACGAACGAGTTGATCAGTGTAGCTTCAAGCTGGTTAAGGGATTTAGGCCGTGTTATTTCCTGTGGAAGTATTCCCATCAGTGTCATGGCAGGGTAAGATGGGATTCCTAAATCAATGAGTTCTTCTTTTATTGTAGTTTCCTGACCGCTAATAATCAGTGTTGTGAGTAAGAGGGCTGGCAGGAGTATAAACTTTATCATGCTTAGATGTGTTTGATGGTGATCAGGTAAATGACGGTACCATTGTCGAAATCAGAGGATCCCGAATAGGATTGTGTGGTTTGTGAATTAGTCAGGCTGATGGTAATGGAGGTGAGGTTTGTATGCGGATTGGTATCAGTAATAGTTGCCGTTAATTTCGAATCTTTACCTTGCAGGTACGACCCTTTTCCAATATAAAAATCTTTAAACGGGCCTTTATGATAAGTACCATCAGGCGTATGCAACTGAAATCCGGCAAGATGCTGGTCGTCACCTGCTTTTATTGTAATGAAAACATCATCTGCGATATTTTCAACAGTGTGTTTAAGATCATCTCTGTAAATTGACATAATATAAAATTTTTGTTTCGTTGATAAAAGTTCCCTTCGACTATACAATAAAGATTGTTTACAAATTTAACAAAAGTATGCAATGAGCATTAAAAGTTCAGACAAAATAAATTCGCAGACATCTGGTATTGTAATTGAAAAAACATTCCATTCGGGTAGCCTGCATTATAAATTAACGCTAATTTTGCACAAATTATAATTCAAAAAAAAACATAATAAAATGAAAAGGTTTACATTTTTATCAGTGATTACAGTCAGTTCGGCTATTTTATTATCATCCTGCGGAGGCGGGGGCGCAAAGGATGGCAGTACTGCAAATGAAAATACGGCTAAGGAAGAAGTCAAAACCGGTGATAATGCAGTACTGACCGCTCAATTACAGCTTGGTGAAAAAATCTATAAGGAAAAATGCATTGTTTGCCATCAGATTGACGCCAAAGGCGTACCCGGTGCTTTCCCTCCGCTTGCAGGTTCCGATTATCTATTGACTGATCCCAAAAGAGGCATTGCCCAAACTTTAAATGGTTCAAACCTTGAAATGGTGGTCAATGGTGTGACTTATAAGGCGCCGATGACCCCACAGGTTCAGACCAAAGAGCAAGCCGTCGCTGTGATTAATTACGTTTTAAAGACATTCAACGGTTATACCGACGATAAATTATTGAGAATGGAAGATGCTGAGGACATTGAAATAAATCCGATCAAACTTTAAAGATTAAGATTATTAGCTGTTAGCTTTTAGCTGTTAGCTTTTGGCCATTGGCTTTTTTATCAAATTAACTGTATTATGAATAAACTTGTTTTTCTCTATCCTGTTTTTTCAATGACTCTGGTTATCTTATTGATTGCCGGCTTAATTATTTCATGTAATTCCCCGGGTGGACAGAAGCAAAAAACCGAAACAAATACTGAAGATCCCGGACGTTTCGGGGAAAAGATAGCGGGTGAAAATGCAATTAGCGGAGAACAACTTATGGAGATGCTGAAGGATAAAGATTCTGTTTGGGTGACCATGAATTCTAAGATTGTTTCGAATTGTCAAAAGGCTGGATGCTGGATGGATCTCGATGTTGGAAACGGCCAGGTGATTAAAGTTACTTTTAAGGATTATGCTTTTTTCATTCCGCTCGATTCAAAAGGTAAGACCGCGACCGTTGAAGGATTTGCACGAAAAGAGTATGTATCCGTAGATCTGAGAAAGCATTATGCCGAAGATGCCGGAAAATCGCCGGAAGAAATTGATGCCATTACAGAGCCTGAAACCACCTTTATGTTTGATGCTATCGGTGTGATTATAAAAGATTAAATGACTCTGTAAGGCATATCGTAAGTCCTGGAAAACAATCCCATTATTTTTACGTTGATTATTTTTACTATGAAACGTGTAATAAATTATCTTCGCGACAAATGGGGAATAAAGAGTATTTACAGGCTCTGGCTGATTATCTTCATTTTTGCAATTTCAGGAACCACCACTTTGTTCATAAAAGAACCTGTTTTTTTTCTTTTCAATATTGGTGAACATTCTGAAGGCTGGATTAAAACTTCTGTATATATTCTTGCTGTTTTACCCGGCTATTTCCTGATCCTGATGTTTTTCGCCACCTTATTCGGAGAACAGGGATTCTTTATTGACTTCGTTAAGAAGACTTTCATGAAAATGAACCCGAAAAAATATCTGAAAAAATCTTCCTGATTTGAAAGATAAAATATCCCACTTAGTTTTTGTGTTCAATCCAATTCCGGATTATTTGTTTTCCGTATTCAGTCATTATTGATTCAGGGTGAAATTGTATTCCCTTAACATCAAACCGCTTATGCGAAACTGACATAATTGTTCCATCGTTTGCTTTAGAAGTGATGGCCATATCCTTTGGGAAATTTTCTTCCGAAACAGCCCAAGAATGATACAATCCTCCTTCGAAACCATCGGGTATATTTTTGAAGAGATAATCTTCATTACTTAAAATTTTCACTTTTTTCGAAACGCCATGATAAACCTTATTCAGGTTAACCAAACCAGCACCGAAAAACTCAGCTATGGCCTGATGTCCGAGGCAAACGCCAAGAATGCTTTTAGTCGAAGAATAGAGTTCAAGAAATCGGAAAAGATTCGGGTAATCCCGTGGTAAACCAGGGCCCGGAGAAATTAAAACCTTTTGGACATCATTCACCTGCTTTATATCGAGAATGCCGGGTTTCACAATTTTATAATCAAAAATACCGTACTGCTCAATGATTTGAGCAAGATTATATGTGAATGAGTCGTAATTGTCAATGATCAGAACTTTCATTACCAGGGATTGAATAATTTTGCCGTATCTAAATAAAATGATCGCTGTCAAAGATATTATAAAACAGATGAATGATTACGGGAAGAACCGTGTCCCTTTTTTGTTCATAATTAATTTCGGCCTTACCCGTGCTGAAGTGTTCACGGTTGCAGGAGCATTGGATAATTCAATATTGTACGATATTAATGGAAACCGGAATGATCACCCGGAACAGAATTTTAGTGATAAACCTGCCGCCTTCAGGAAAGAACCGGTATCCTTTTCCAGCTATCAGTATGCCTTTGAAAAAGTAAGGGAGCAGATAACCTCAGGCAATACCTACCTGATTAACCTTACTTTTCAAACCCGGATACAAACGAATCTTTTACTTCAGGAAATTTACAGCAGAGGTTTGGCAAAATATAAGCTTTTATACAACAATAAATTTGTGGTTTTTTCGCCTGAGACATTTGTCAGAGTAACCGGAAACTCCATTTCCTCCTTTCCCATGAAAGGTACTATTGATGCCGGCTTGCCGGATGCCGAAGCACGACTTATGTCGGATCCCAAAGAAAAAGCCGAACACAATACTATAGTGGACCTGATCAGGAACGACCTGAGCATGGTATCGAAGAATGTGCGGGTCGAAAATTTCCGGTATATCGAAAGGATCAGGACTAACGATAAAGATCTGCTTCAGACGAGTACGAAAATAACGGGAGACCTGACACCACGTTGGAATGAACAGATAGGGGATATCCTGTTTCCTCTGCTTCCGGCCGGATCTGTGACAGGCGCCCCGAAAAGTAAAACCGTTGAAATTATTAAAGAAGTTGAAAAATATGACCGGGGATTTTACACGGGCATCTTTGGATTTTTCGATGGACATAGCCTGGATTCGGCAGTAATGATCAGGTTTATTGAAAAAACCGGAAATGAATTATTTTTCAAAAGCGGCGGCGGTATCACTTGTTTCAGCAATTGCCGTTCGGAATACCAGGAGTTGATAGATAAAGTTTATCTTCCGATGGGTTGAATAAAATTGATTGATTATTGACTTCAAATAATCATTTTATCAAGGTTAACCTGAAATTTAATTTAATTTTGAAAAATGCATAATTGATACAATAGATTAAATCGCAGACGATGGTTTTTTTTGAAAGCATAAAAATTATTAACAAGCAGGTTCAAAATATATTTTACCATAATTTACGCTTTAATCGAACCCGTAAAGAATGGTTTGGAATCGAAAAGAACACCGACCTTGAGGAGATAATCTCTGTTCCGCCGGAAATGTCAACCAGTCTTGTGAAATGCAGGATTTTTTACGGACAGCAAATAGAGGGTATCGAGTTTGAAGTTTACAAGCCCAGATCAATTGCCACATTAAAGTTGATCGAGGATAATGACATTGATTATTCGTTTAAATATGCAAACCGGATTTCGATCAATCGTCTTTTCGATCAGCGGGGAAATTGCGATGATGTGCTCATCATTAAGAACGGCATGATAACAGATACTTCATCAGCAAATGTAGCATTTTGGGATGGAAGTCAATGGTTAACACCCGCAAATCCTTTGCTGAAAGGTACTAAGAGGCAGTATTACGTTGATAAAAAAATTATTCAGGAAGAAGCAATAAACTTAATGGATATCTATCATTTCGAATATTTGACACTCATAAACGCCATGAATGATTTGGGACACATTCAGGTCAATACGGTAAACATTTACTATTGAATTTTATATATCATTATTAAATTGCATACACTGCTGGAATTTACAAGAACATGAAAAAGGTCTCAGTAATTTTAACGACGTTTAACTCAGAAAAAAGTATTAAGAGAACTATTGAATCTATTTTAAAACAAAAAGGCCTGGGAAGTGAATTCGACTTAGAGTTGATAGTTGTGGACGATTGTTCTACAGATAATACCAGAGAAATTTTAACAAATTTCAAAATTGATTATTTAAGTACAGAAAAAAATTCCGGAGGGCCTAATAAAGGGAGAAATATCGGCTTAAGAAATGCAGCAGGAGACTTTATATGCATTGCTGATCATGATGATGAATGGAGTAAAGATAGAATTAAAACATTGCTACCTTATTTAGATAAAGTTTCTATTGTGTCATCAGGATATACGCTAATAGATCAAAAATCAGGGAGAACAACTGACCGCCTGGGTGAAAGTCAACATGAATCAAAATATTACAGCAAAAACTTTTCGTTTTTGACAAAACTTACGCGGTCATGGAGAGGTCAAAAAGCATATCTTGGAAGTCTGATCTTTCATGGTGACTTGAAGTGTATCCTTTTCGAAGAAAACTTTGGTGTAGTAGATTTTGACTGGATTCTATCCATGCTTTATCAAAATGATTCCATCGAAGTAAGTCGCTCACTATATAAACGCTATTTCGATGGCGCCAATTTGTCCTTAAATAATTCCTATCGTATCATGGATTTCTACTTTTCTTTGATGACGATTGAGAAATACAGGGAATCTTTTCCGAAGGAATTCCAAATAGCATATCGAAAAATTCATGGATCCCGTGCAAGATATTACTATTTGATGAATGATATGAAACTTGCAAGGTTTTATTTTCGAAAGTCCGGCTTCAATCTTAAAAATTTTGCTTATTATGTTACGACCTATGCGGGTTCGGATTTTGTAAAAAAGAAATTTAATGTTTTCGGGTAAATAATATGCACAGAATGCTTTTTAAAATCAGGAACAGGGCAGCGTCTGTTATGCTGAATATCAAATCCCGCAAAAGGAAGATTAAAATCAGTAAAGAAATAAAGCCATACCAGGTCGAACATCTTCAAAAATCCGTTGATGTTGCCTGTAAGTGGTATGGATCGCCGTACGGTGGATTTTATATTATTCCTGGATTGCTGAAATCCTCTTCAATCATTTATTCATTCGGAATAGGAAAGGACATTTCATTTGATCAGACATGTATCCGAAAGCACGGATGTAATGTTTTTGCATTCGATCCTACACCGAAGTCCATCGAATGGCTTAAAAAGCAGAAATTGCCAGTTCAGTTTCACTTTTACGAATACGGTATCAGTACTTCACAAACAGGATTTTTTGAATTTTACCTGCCTACGAATATGAAGGGAGTATCAGGAAGCCTTGAATCGCAAAATCTGGATGTTGACCAAACAGATTCTGTCAAAGTGCTAATGAAATCCTTCGATGATATTGTCAACGAATTGAAACATTCCCATATCGATGTTCTGAAGATGGATATTGAAGGAGCAGAATATTTGGCTTTAGATCCGATTTTAAGTTCTGGTGTTACAATCGACCAGATTTTAATTGAATTTCACGATAGAAGTTTCGGAATGGAGTATATTAAATCAAGAGATTCTGCTAAAAGATTAACCGAAAAAGGATATTTTATATTCGGAAGTTCTGTTTCCTATGAAGAAATTTCATTTATTCATAAAAGAAAATTACAAAACAAGCATTTCTTGTAGGCTTCCACGTTTACCTCTTTATTCTACCCGATATCAATCTTTGACTATAGCTTTCATTATTTCAATGACCCGGCTGTTTTGTAATAATACTATTGTATATAATCCAGATGTCAGGCCAGGACGTTTAAGAATTAGGGGTTCTTCATTGGCAAATACTTCATTTCCAACCCGCTGTCCGAAATTATTATACATGATTAATTCTACAGGATCTCTTTTTAAATGTGACTGAAGGATAATTTCGAAAGATTCTGTAAATGGATTTGGAAACATAGTTGAACCAGTTTCTTCAACTCGTTCATTTGTATTAACAATGCTTGAATATTTTGCTACGAAAACATCATTTAGTCCTGGGAAATAATTAGTCAATTCATTGGGTCCAAAACATAGGGTTTCACTAAAAAAACGACCACCAATTATTACATTTCCGCTGTTATTTAAAGCTATTGAAAATGCTTCATCATGATCCTCACCTTTAGCAGTTATGGCCCAGTCAACAATTCCTGACTCGTTAAATTTTACAACAAAAATCTCTTGTCCAGGTGGGTTCGAATTATGTAATGTTATATTTCCAAAGGTTATATCCTGACTTTGAAAATGCCCGGTTGCGTATAAATTTCCTGAAGTATCCATACAAAGTGAATTAATAGCATCACTACTTGGACTATCTATTGAATTTATTGCCCATAGTGCTTCGCCTCCGGTACTATATTTAACAAGGAATAAATCCCCGTATGGAGATCCCCAAGAATTCAGGGTGTAATTTCCAAAAGTGATAAAATAACTTTTAAAATATCCCCCAATAAATGCATTCCCATTATTATCAGGTACAATGGTTAACGGGAAATCCCCGTTGTTTCCTCCGGCACAATGGGACCATTGCAAATTTCCCAAACTATCGTATTGATTTATAAATACATCATTTAAGCCTGGGTTTTCATTTTCGTGAATTGTATTTTCGAAGTAAATAAATGAGCTTGTAAATTGACCACATACCCAAACGTTTCCATAAATATCTGCAGTAATTACATTCCCCATGTCATAATAATCGCCACCTCCGCTCTTTGCCCATATAAAATTACCGGATGAATCATATTTTACAATAAGTACATCATCAGTACCCGATTGAAAATTATATAAAGTAGTCGTATTGAATGAAATCGAATAACTTCCAAATCCTCCTGTTGCATAAATATTTCCTTGATTGTCTGAATAAACGTAATTATAGAAATCATTGTAAGGACTGTCAGTTGATGTCCTTGCCCAAATAACCTCTCCATCTGAAGTAAATTTAACAAGAAAGAAATTCGAATAATCTGGATTGTTATTCACAAGAGTAAGTGAATCAAAATGAATGGAATTGCTGGCAAAATAACCCGCAACATACAAATTTCCAGAATTATCAACTGCGACTGATATTGCTCGATCATCATTACTACCGCCAGCACTCATTGCCCAAAGAACATCACCCTCCTGACTGTATTTTGCGATAAAAATATCATTCGTTTCAAATCCAGCATTTTCTAAAATATATAATCCAAAAGTTATGAACTGACTCGAAAAATAACCAACAACATATACATTGCCATTTGAATCAGTTGCAATATTTTCAAGATTATCGTTGCCATCATATCCCGCACTTTGAGCCCACATCCATTCTGGAGATTGCGCATCTACACTTACGCTTAACATGATTAATAATAAACATAATTGTGTTCTCATAATAGGTTTGTCAATGATTATAGTGCTGACTTCGCACTTTTAAAATGTTTTTTAAAAAAGTTTTGGAATTTATATGATTGAAAGTCAATTTCATTTTTTATGGTCAAGACATACAAAAATATAAAAACTTTAATTTATTAATTACATTCTTCAAAAAAAATAGTGTTGCCACAGATAATCAAGTAGTACTATTTAAATCTCATGTTTCTCAGGCTACAATATTTTTATAATCCCCAGCATCTCCTTTACTTCATAAGTTGCCAATCCATGATCAGGTAAATGATCGAAATTGCAAAACAAACCATCTATACCCGCCTGCCTCGCTCCTTCAATATCAACCACCGGATCATCGCCGATCATCAGGCTTTCTTCTGCAAGGGCGCCGGCTTTTTTTAATGCGTAAAGAAAGATTTTTTTCTCAGGCTTTTTGGCTCCTGCCTCTTCGGAGGTGGTGATAGTCGTAAAATATTTATCCAGCTCGTTAGCTTTTATTTTTATTTCCTGAACTTCATCAAAGCCATTGGTGATGATGTGAAGTGTATATTTTTTATGAAGGTATTCCAGCACTTCAATTACATTAGGAAATAACGCTTTTTTACGCGGGCTGAGATGAAGATAATCGCTGGCAAACCTGCCGGCGAAGGCCCGGTCATCAATTCCGAATGCGAGTAAAGTAATGTGAAACCGGTGGACATTGAGAAATCGTTTGCTGATTTCACCTTTCCTGTATTGCTCCCATAGATCCACATTATTTTTCAGGTACAATTTATAAAACTTTTCAAATGGTGACACACCCCTTTCATATAAACCAAACTTATCAAACAACTCAAGAAAGGTTTCTCTCGTACTCAGGTCAAAATCATACAATGTCCGGTCGAGGTCAATGAAGATGTGTTTGTATTTCATAGAAATGATTCAAAGCAACAAACTTACTAAATAAAATCCTGAACCAATAAGGGTAATCTTCAAACCATGTGTAATGCTATAAAATTATAGATTATTTAAGCAACAAAACAGATAAACTTTACTACTCCCCATTCTTTAGACCACGAAATTACTTTTCTTAATTGAAATTAATGATATTATTTGTAGATGTAATGCTGTTAATATCGGGAAATAACTCGCAGAGTTATTCTCGATATT
>Ga0172368_10000945_pt1 | contig 40700 bp, 34 predicted proteins | sample Lak11m_FD_114540 | JGI IMG/M metagenome (GOLD analysis project Ga0172368, IMG submission 114540) | Freshwater microbial communities from Kabuno Bay, South-Kivu, Congo - kab_022012_11m | ecosystem: Environmental > Aquatic > Freshwater > Lake | place: Democratic Republic of the Congo: South-Kivu... | reverse complement strand
TTCAGACAAAAGAGGAGCGGGTGAACCTTGTATACGCAGTAAAAGTTCACGTAAAGAATGACGGCAGCATGAAAATCGGAATGCCCGGAGATATCAAACTGATTAATCCGTAATTTAACCCGCTTTTTAGAAAAACCTAATTACAAACCAAAACCAACACCTATGAAACGAGTGATCATTTCCATTTTCTCCTTGCTGGTCCTTCTCTTTGTGACCGGTACCGGTTTGGTAGCCCAAACCATCCATGCCGACGATATCGTGGGCAAGTGGCTGAATGAAGAGAAAACCGCCCAGGTCGAGATTTTTAAAGTAAAAAGTCAATATTACGGAAAAATCGTCTGGCTGGAGACTCCGAATGACTCAATAACCGGACTGCCACGAACCGACAAAGAAAATCCGGATCCGGCATTGAAGAGTAAACCATTGCTTGGATTGGTCAACCTGAAAGGATTTGTTTTTGACGGGGATGATGAATGGGAAGATGGAACGATCTATGATCCGAAAAACGGGAAGACATACAGTTGCAGGATGGAGTTTGAAACTCCGAAAAACCTGAAAATCAGGGGATACATCGGGATATCCCTCCTGGGGCGAACAACCTACTGGACCCCGGTGAAATAATCTGTGAGTATCTGTGTTTTCCGTGTGTTTTGTGTGCTTTTTTTGAACACTGATCACACTGATTTAACTGATTGCTACGGATAATAAAATAACCCCACCCTTAACCCTCCCCATGAAGGGGAGTGATTAAGGAAGGGGCCTTAAGGATATGAAACAATCGGTTGACGTTCGGAACCTGGTAAAGACCTACGGAGATACGAAAGCGCTGAAGGGGATCTCTTTTGCCGTGGAAAAAGGAGAACTCTTCGGGTTCATCGGTCCGGACGGTGCCGGTAAAACCACCCTGTTCCGGATCCTGGCCACGTTGTTGCTGGCCGATTCCGGTGAAGCTATAGTCGATGGCTTCGATGTGGTTAAGAGTTACCGCAAGATCCGTCAGATCATCGGATACATGCCAGGCAGATTTTCACTTTATCAGGACCTCACTGTGGAAGAGAACCTGCGTTTTTTCGCCACTATTTTTGGTACCACTGTAGAGGAAAATTATGATCTTGTGAAAGATATCTACATTCAGATCGAACCATTTAAAACCCGGAAAGCCGGTAACCTGTCGGGCGGAATGAAACAAAAACTCGCCCTCTCCTGTGCTCTCATCCATAAACCCGAAGTGCTCATTCTTGATGAACCTACAACCGGGGTGGATGCTGTTTCACGGCAGGAGTTCTGGGAAATGCTGAAGCGACTGAAAAGCCAGGGCATAACGATATTGGTTTCAACACCCTATATGGACGAAGCGAGCCTTTGTGACCGTGTGGCCCTGATCCAGGACGGAACCATCATGCAGATCAGCACACCAAAGGAGGTGGTAGACTCCTATCCGTTGGGGCTTTTCTCAGTAACAACAACGGATATCTACCAGTTGCTTCATGACCTGAAAAAGCTTCCACAGGCCTGCAGTGTTTTTGCTTTCGGACAGGCAGCACACCTCTCTTACCGTCATGGTGAATTGACAAAAGAGGAAGTGAACCAATATTTATCGGTGACCGGGCACCGGGATGTGAAAATTAACCAGGTCAGGCCGAATATAGAGGATTGTTTTATGGAGTTGATGAATCAGGCGGACTGGCGGACTGGCGGACTGGCGGACAAGTGAATGACTGAAGTATGAATGAATCTGGACAATACGGCACCACCACACCATTGCACTATGTCACCACGGCATCGCAAGATCCAATCATCCGGGTCAAGGATCTCGTAAAGAAGTTCGGGAATTTTGTGGCGAATGACCACCTGACATTCGACGTGAAACGAGGCGAGATTTTTGGTTTTCTGGGGGCCAATGGCGCGGGAAAAACAACAGCTATCAGGATCCTTTGCGGCCTTTCCTTTCCGACTTCAGGAGAACTTACGGTTGCCGGATTCAATGTGTATACGCAGCCTGAAAAGATCAAAAAGAACATTGGCTACATGAGCCAGAAGTTCTCACTTTACGACGATCTGACCGTTTTTGAGAACATCCGGTTTTACGCGGCTATCTATGGATTGTCCAAAAAAGAGATTGAAAAGCGGGCAGCTGTGCTGATGAATAAGCTTGAACTGGCGGATGCCAGGAACAAGCTGATCCGTGACATTCCCCTTGGATGGAAGCAAAAGCTGGCTTTCTCTGTGGCAATAATCCATGATCCGAAGATCGTCTTCCTTGACGAGCCGACCGGAGGTGTTGACCCTCTCACCCGCCGCCAGTTCTGGGAAATGATTTATGAAGCAGCACGAAGAGGGATCACTGTATTCGTGACCACACATTACATGGATGAAGCAGAGTATTGCGACAGGGTTTCCATTATGGTCGATGGCCGTATTGCAGCACTGGACACCCCGTCCGTCCTTCGGGAGAGGTTCGGGGCGGAGAATATGAACGGTGTCTTTATTAAGCTGGCCAGGGCTCAAACAACGGAGGCAGTATGAAACGGTTCTGGGGATTTGTGGTAAAAGAATTTCTGCACATCTTCCGGGATTATCGTACCCTTCTGATCCTCTTTGGCATGCCGGTAGTACAGCTGGTCCTTTTTGGTTTTGTGATCACAAACGAGATAAAGGATGCCAGGATTGCAGTCCTGGATCTTTCAAAAGACGAAACGACCCGACAGATCACGGAGAAGATCACTTCTTCAGGCTACTTTCTGCTCGACAGGAACCTCAATTCCTTTGACGAGATAGAAGGAGCATTCAGGGAAGGAGAAATCCGCCTGGTGGTTGTTTTTGAACCCGGATTCTCCAGTCGACTTGAGAAAGAACGGGTAGCCCACGTTCAGCTTATCGGTGATGCTTCCGATCCGAACACCGCAAACATACTGGTAAATTATGCTTCCGGGATCCTGAACAACTACCTCTTATCAATGAACTCAGATGTCATCCCATTGAAGATCATTCCGGAAACCCGCATGATGTACAACCAGGAACTGAAAGGGGTTTTCATGTTCGTTCCCGGACTGATGGCGATGCTGCTGATGCTGATTTCGGCTTTGATGACCTCTCTTTCCATCACCCGGGAAAAGGAGCTTGGTACGATGGAGCTTCTCCTGGCCTCACCGCTCCGGCCCATGCAGATCATTATCGGAAAAGTATTCCCTTACGTTTTTCTGGCCTTCATCAACGCATGCATCATCATCCTGCTTGGATGGGCGGTATTCGGAGTTCCGGTTCGAGGAAGCGTGGGATTGCTATTGTTCGAGAGCCTTTTGTTTATCTCTATGGCCCTCTCCCTGGGGATCCTGATCTCCTGCCTCACAAACAGCCAGCAACTGGCGATGATGATCTCCCTGGTTGCCCTGATGCTGCCGACGATCCTGCTAAGCGGTTTCATCTTCCCGGTTGAGAATATGCCCAAAATCCTCCAATGGTTATGCCATATCATGCCGCCGATGTATTTCATCACCATTATTAAAAGCATTATGCTGAAAGGGAACAACCTCTTTTTCATCTGGAAAGAGACCCTGATATTATTCGGTTTTACCCTCTTTTTCATCGTCCTGAGTATTAAAAAATTCAACATCCGGCTCGCCTGACGATGAGAACAATCCTCTATATCATTCAGAAAGAGTTTATCCAGGTATTCCGGAACAAACGCATGTTGCCGATCATTTTTGTGGTTCCCATTGTACAGTTGCTTATCCTGGTCAATGCCGCTACCTTTGAAATGAAACGGATAAATATGGCCGTCGTGGACCTGGACCTCTCAGGTTCTTCCCGTCGGCTTACAAGTAAGTTCCAGGGTTCCCCCTTTTACAGGATCATCAGTGCCCCTTTTTCATACAACGAAGCATTTGTTCAGATGCAGAGCGGGAAAGTGGATGTCATCATGCAGATCCCCAATGGTTTTGAAAAGGACCTGGTCAAAGAGAAGTCAACCCGGGTACAGTTAATTGTTAATGCCATCAACGGGGCTTCTGCGGGATTGATAAATGCTTATTCAAATAACATCATCATTGATTTCAACCGCGAGATCCTGATTGAATGGCTCAATCTTTCAGAGCTCGGAGATATACGGAGAATTGATACCCAAACCAGTTACTGGTACAACCCAAAGTTAAATTATACCACTTACATGGTTCCCGGTATATTGGTTCTCCTGGTGACCATCATCGGGTTGCTTCTTTCAGGAATGAACATCGTCCGCGAGAAGGAGATCGGAACGATAGAGCAGATCAATGTGACGCCCATCAGGAAAATTGAATTTATTGCCGGGAAGCTGATCCCTTTCTGGATCATTGCCCTGTTTGAACTTGCTTTTGGCCTGATAATTGGGAAGTTGCTGTTTAATATCCCAATCATCGGAAGTTTATGGCTGATCTTTCTTTCAGCGGGTGTGTATCTTTTTGTAATTTTAGGTTTTGGATTGCTGATCTCGACGATGACGAACACACAACAGCAATCGATGCTTGTTTCGTTCTTTTTTATGGTTGTCTTTATCCTGATGAGTGGATTATTCACCGCAATTGAAAGCATGCCTGAATGGGCGCAACGTGCAGACCTGGTGAATCCCCTGGCCTATTTCATCAAAATCATGCGCATGGTCATGTTGAAGGGGTCCACGTTTGCCGATATCAGCGGGTTGTTTTACAGCCTTGTAGTATATGCTGTATTGATCATCAGCCTGGCAATCTGGAGGTACCGAAAAGTAGCTTAAACCTCAATATATCAACTGGTTCCGATATAGTAAGTGGTTCCTTGGCGGAGCGCTGATCATTTCCGTTACATTGGTCATGGCTGTTGCCTTTGCCCTCTATATCTCCCCGAAAGAGGAGGTTCCGAAAGGTGCTATCCAATATATCAAAGACCGGGGTCAGCTTGTCGCTGTCCTTGAACCAAATACCCTGAACTATTTCATCTACAAAGGAGAAGCGTTTGGATTCGGGCTTACCCTACTGGAAGATTTTTGCATGTACCTGAATGTTCCGCTCAAGGTCATTTCCTGCAGTACCGTTTCCCAGGCTTATTACTACCTCGATTACCATGTGGCAGATTTAATGGCCTATAACCTTCCTGTGACACGGTTAGGGAGTAACCTTGCCCATTTTTCCACACCACTTTTTGAAACAAGCCTGGTATTTGTTCAGCATTCCCGCAGGTCTGGCAATAAAGATGAAATGCCATTTTTTATCACTTCCCTGAACGAGTTGAAAAACGATACTGTTTTAGTTCAAAGCAATGAATTTCTCCAGCCTTTGTACGACCGTTTTCTGTCAAAAACCGGGAAAGGCGTCTTTCTGAAACAGATCCAGGCAACCCAGGAAGAACTTTTCATGATGGTTTCACGTGATTCAATCCGTTATACACTCTGTCAGGAGAACCTGGCATCTGTGCTCAACCAGGCCTTTCCAAACACTGATATCAGCCTGTCTGCAACAAAAAGTTATCCCATGGCCTGGGCCCTGAATCACTCCTCCGATTCCCTGCTTGCCATCCTGGATTACTGGCTTGATTCGATTGCAAGCAAGAGGTTGCTGCATAAGTGTTACCTGCAGATCTATCAGAATTCGAAGGTTGTCAACCATTTCAGAAGTGATTATTTCTCCTTGATTGGCAACCGTATTTCTCCATGGGACGAAATGCTTCAGCTTTACAGTAAACTTTTTTGGTGGGATTGGCGGCTGATCGCTTCACTGATGTACACTGAATCCAATTTCGTGCCCGGACTCACTTCCCATAAAAGCGCCTATGGACTGATGCAGATGGTTCCTGAGACCGCTGAGATTTACGGACTGGACACAACTTCAAGTGTCTCCCACCAGATCCAGGCCGGGGTGAAATACCTGAAATGGATAGATCGTCAGTTGCCTTCGGAAATCAGGGATCCCCGTGAACGTGCCAGCTTTATTTTAGCCGCATACAATGTAGGGATAGGTCGTGTTCTTTCCTTACGGAAAAAAGCGGAAGAGTTCGGCAAAGATCCCAACCGATGGCATGGAAACGTTGAATATTACCTTCTTCGCCGCTCAGATACCGATCCATACGGACATGCCGATACACTGCGTGAATTCCCTGTTAATTATTCGATGGACGGATTCGTTGATAGGATCATCAACAGGTACTACCACTACCTTAACCTTGTTGCCGATTAAGGTCATTGAGAAAAAAACCGCAGATTTCCCTGATAGACTCTTCCGGGGAAATGAATTCAATCCCTGTTCTTTTCCTGATTTTTTCGTTGGAATAGGCGTAAACCTGTGCGGTTGTGATGGCCATTTCGCGCGTCACTTCTGGCTTTGACCTGGTAAGGAAACTCCTTACAGCTTCTACCCTCCATGCTATCTTTGTCATCGCCGGAGGGACATTGACGTTTGGGGCCGGCCGTCCAAGATATTTTGCCATCAGGGTGAAAAGTTCCTGGTAGGAAAGATTATCCGCTGACACCACAAATCGTTCACCAAATTCATTCTGATCCATTACCCTGATCATTGCCCGTACAACATCACGTGCATCCACATACCCGTTCACTCCACGTGTATAGTATTTCAATCCCTTATGTACCAAAGGGAACAACCCTGAGTTGTCATCCCAGAATCCCGGGCCCAGGATTACCGAAGGGTTGACTATGACCGCATGCAATCCTTCCGCGATCCCTCTCCAAACCTCCCTTTCGGCTCCATATTTCGTCTGAGAATAAACCGAATTTTTTTTTGAAGGAATCCAAAAGGTATCTTCATCGCTTAACCCATTGTTCTCTGCTCTGCCAAGTGTTGCCACAGAGCTGACGTAACAGAATTTTTCAATTTCCCTGTCCAGTGACAGGTTCACCAGGTTGGCCGTACCCCCGATATTCACTTTCCACATCTTCCTGTGATCCTCCGGGTAAAACGAAACAACGGCGCCGCAATGGTAGACTTCTGAAATACCTTCCATGGCCATTTCCAATGATCCATGATCCAGAAGGTCCGCCTCTGCCCATTCTATTCCGGAAAAAAGTTCATCGGCATTATCAGAATAATAAGAGAATATCTTTTTTACTATCTCCTTTTTCCCGGCATTCCGGAAGATCGCTTTCACCGGTTTGTCCTTCTTTAAAAGATCAAATAGCAAATGTGACCCCAGTAAGCCTGTTCCGCCTGTAACGAGAATCATATTGGATGAGTTTCGGCAAAAGTATTGAAAAATGAGTTTCTTGATGCAAGTATTGCGGGAGAGAGTTGTCTAAGTAGGATATTATTGCCATTTTTGCATTTCAGTAAAACCAAAAACCAAAACCATGACAAAGAAATTATTACCCCTCCTTTTTATCGGTCTGATCGTTGCATTTTCCTGCAACCAGGGCCCAAAAGAGAGCGCAGAAGAGGTCATTGCTGATACTGTTCTGCTGACAGTTGCAACGTTCGACACAGCTGCTCCTTATTATGTTGACCAGCCTGTATGGATTGAAGGAACCGTTTACCATACATGCAAGCATGGCGGAAAACGAATGTTTCTCGTCGACAATAACGACAGTGTGATGGTTGAAGTTACTACAGGTCCGGATATTGTGATGTTTGACGAAGCCCTTGTTGGCAGCCGACTGCAAGTGCTGGGAATTCTGAAGGAAGAGCGTATCGATGAGAAATACCTCAATGAGTGGGAAGCAGAAGTCCTGGCACCGGAAGAGAACCATGAAGCCGGACTGCATGAAGGAACCAAAGGGCACGAAGACCAGCCCAGGGAGGCTAAGCTGGAACAGATCAATGCTTTGCGAGAACAAATTAAAGAGAGTGGCAGTGACCACCTGTCGTTCTATTCCATCGAAGCCGTCTCATTCGAAGAGATTCCTGTAGTGGAAGAAGAAACTATTGTAGAAGAGGAATAAAAAGTCCGATCTCAGAAGTCAGAAGTCAGAACTGGAAATACGAAGGACGAATCTCGAACAAAATTTAGCTATTTAGCTATTTCACCATTTCACTATATGAAACGAAAGACCCTTCGCCGCTGGAACAATGCCATCCACCGGGATATAGGCTACCTGGCTTTTGGCCTCACTATCATCTATGCCCTTTCGGGCATTATCCTGAACCATTTCAAATCGGGAGATTTCCAGCACCCTGATTACGGGAAAAAGTATGAAGATCTCAAGGTTGCTTTACCCGCAAACGGAATCGCTGACAAAACATATGCCTTGTCGATCCTGAAACAGGTCGACGAAGAGGATGAATACAAAAGTCATGTCGCCGGGAATGGGTATGTGCAGATCTTTTTCAACAATGGTTCTGTCTATATTGATCTGACAAACGGGGATGCCCAGATGGAAAAGAAAACCCCCAGGTATATCCTAAAGGAGTTTAATCTCCTGCATTACAACAATATTAAAAAATGGTTCACCTGGTTTTCGGATATCTATGCAGCCGCCCTGATCATTCTGGCCATCACCGGTCTTTTCATCCTTCGTGGTAAAAATGGTATCCTGAAACGGGGAGCCTGGCTAACCGCCGCAGGGATCCTCATCCCTGCGATCGTCATCCTGTTATACGCCTGAAGCTGGATCCTGGATGCTAGATCCTGGATCCGGGATAACTGGTTGACTGGATCCGGGATCTGGGATCCGGGATCCTAATCCCTAATCGCTAATCGCTATTCCCTGATCACTTTTTTTCGATTTTTCTTGACTTTTGCAAAATAATATACTATTATTGCAGAATCATTTTGATATCATTTTGATATCATTAAACTTAAACCAATGGAAAAAGAAAAACTTTCATCTCCCGTTTCTGGCTACCTGGGAGTGACCAGCTTGCTGGTATTGATCATTCTGGCCGTTCTTGATTTTGCGACTTACTCGAATCAACTTTGGGCAATTATCTTAGGGATCATCTGCATTGCGCTTGTTATATTTATCATCCCTGGGTTCCTGGTGATCAATCCGAACGAATCAGCAGTTCTGATCCTTTTCGGAGCTTACAAAGGAACCTTGAAGAGGAACGGATTCTACTGGCTGAATCCATTCTTCGTAAGGAAAAAAATCTCGCTGAGGGCCCGAAATCTCAACAGCGATCCGATCAAGGTAAATGATAAGATCGGGAACCCTATCATGATCGGGATCGTACTTGTGTGGCAGGTGAGGAATACATTCAAAGCTGCATTTGAGGTAGACGATTATGCTCATTTTGTGGAAATCCAGAGTGAAGCCGCCATCCGTAAACTGGCAGGTCATTATCCGTATGATAATTTCGAGGATGACCACGCCGAGGTCACTCTCCGTTCGGGAGGAGAGGAGGTTAACCAGGCCCTTGAGGATGAACTCACCCAGCGTCTGGCGATTGCCGGCATCCATGTCATGGAAGCCCGTATCAGCTACCTGGCTTATTCATCAGAAATCGCCGGTGCCATGTTGCGCCGTCAGCAAGCCACTGCTATTGTAGCTGCCCGTCATAAGATCGTGGAAGGAGCTGTATTAATGGTTGAAATGGCTCTTGACGAACTCAGCAAGAAAAATGTGGTCGAATTGGATGAAGACAAGAAAGCTGTCATGGTGAGTAACCTGATGGTAGTTCTGTGCTCCGATAAGGATGCCACCCCTGTTTTGAATACCGGGACCCTTCATCAATAAAACCAGTATGTCGAAGAAAAAAGTATTCATGCTTCGACTCGATCCGGTCGTCTATGCCGCCATCGAAAAGTGGGCGGCTGACGAGTTCCGGAGTGTGAACGGCCAGGTGGAGTGGATCCTCGATAAGGCCCTGAAAGAACGTGGAAGGTCACCCATTAAAACCAAAAAAAATGTTCCTCCAGAAACGAAATAAAGCGGGACTTAACCGGCCTGTCATCAAACTGGAGTTGGGGCCGGCCGACCTGATCCTTGAAATTATGGCCATCATAAGTTTGCTGGCGTTTCTCGGATTCACACTCTACTATTACTCCAGGCTGCCTGAATCTATTCCAACCCATTTCGACACGGAAGGAAATCCAGACGGTTACAGTGGGAAGGATACTCTCTGGGCACTCCCGGCTGTTGCATTTGTGTTTTACATGATCCTTACCCTTGTCAACCGGGTTCCTGAAAAATTCAATTTCCCGGTCAAAATCACACCTGCAAATGCTCATAGGCAGTACCTCCTGGCCGTCCGGCTGATCCGGTATCTGAAACTAATCCTTGTCCTCATGTTTTTCTTCATCACATTTATGACAGTGATGGTGGCTGTCGGCAAGGCAGGAGGCCTGGGCATATGGTTCATGCCCGTCTTCATAGGGATCACCATAGGTCCTCTCATCCTCTATTTCATCCTGGCGCAGCAAAACAGGAACTAGATTTATTTTTGAGTGAAAGGATTCGGACGGGCTGGTTGAAGTCCTCTCAAATTATTTGGCTGCATTGTAAAGAAACCGCTTGATCTTCTGCGTGGGTGTTTTCTGGAATGGCTCCTGCTGGTGATGGACAGATTGTACCCTGGAAAATTTGTTCACCCGTGAATTGATGTATTCTTTCAGTTCGATCCTGAGTTCTTCGATTATACTTTCCACATAGGATGTAACCTCCTGTTTCATATGAAGGTACTTCTCCTCTATTTCATCTACATTGAAGTGAACCAGCGCAACGAGTTTCCCTTTTTGTTCAATCACAAGAGACTCGACGACATGCTTGAAGTTGTTGATCACCGATTCGATCTCTTCGGGATAGATGTTTTCTCCTCCCGAACCGAGGATTGTGTTTTTTTTTCTTCCCTGGATAAAGAGATAACGATCCTTGTCAAAAATCCCCAGGTCACCGGTCTTAAGCCATCCATCTTCGGTGATTATCTCCGCTGTGAGGTCAGGCTCTTTGTAATAGCCCATCATCACATTCGCGCCTTTTGCCCAGATCTCTCCCTTGCCCGTTACCGGGTCAGGGTCGTGGATCTTAAGGGTAACCTCTTCCAGTGCCGGTCCGGTTGATTGAAACCGTGTACCGGAAGGGCTGCATCCTGCAAGCAACGGGGAAGTTTCGGTCAGACCGTAACCGATTGCGTAAGGAAACCTGGCTTCAATAAGAAATCGTTCAACCGTTGGATTTAATTTGGCGCCACCAATCCCAAAAAACCTCAGCTTCCCGCCAAATGTATCCATGAGCTTTTTCCCTGCAACTCTGTTTAGAGCCCTTCTGAAAGGAGGAACCTGGTATCCTATACGCATGATCCTTTTATCGGTGAACGCAGGCTTGACCTTGTTCCGGTAGATCTTTTCTATGATCATTGGAACGGTCAGCATGAATGTAGGCTTTACTTCCTGCAGCGCAGGCAGAAGGATGGAGGGAGTAGGCAATCCTGTAAGGTAGTATACACAGGCACCGTGGAGCATGGGCAGGATCAGCCCCACAGTATTCTCATAAGAATGAGATAACGGCAACACGGAAAGGAACCGGTCCGTATCATAAATATCAATGATCTTGCTCCCTTTCAGGGCAGTGAAGCAGATATTCTTATGCGATAGCATGACGCCTTTTGACTTTCCTGTCGTTCCCGAGGTATAAATGATCGCTGCCAGATCACATTCCAGGACTTGGTATTTCTCACTGAATCCTGTCTGTCTTCGAAAATTCTCTCCCTTTACATGGATATTATCTATCAGGATACGGTTTGGGAAAATCTCCTCTATTGAAGGTTTGAGTTTGGCTTTTAAAGTTGATGAATAAAAAATTGCTTTCGATTCCGAGTGGACAAGAATATTTTCGATCTCCGTTTCATGAAAATCGGGCAGTATCGGTACTGCAACCGCCCCCATGAAGGTGATCGCGTAATAACAAACAGCCCAGTTTGGGGAACTCGTTCCAAGAATAGCAACTTTATCCCCTGGTTTTATACCGATCCCTTCCAGCAACTGTATTACATCATTGATTTTCTCCTCCAGTTCACGGTAAGTAACCGGAGTTTGTCCTACCAATGCTAATGCCGGCCTGTGTCCGAAGTTCCGGACGGTTTCTGAAAACAACCCTGGAAGCGTCATGGAATGATGTTGGGGATGGGTTTGCAAAGATACACAATAAAATAGCTATTTTTACACATATTACCCCGATTCTATGAACCTGGCCAGACAGATTATGTTCAAATTTGCTTCCAATAATCCTCAATAAAAACCAATAAATCAATGAAATCAACACTCCTGGCATTCCTTTTTTCTCTATGTCACCATTTCGCCATTTCACAATCTCCTTATTCTCAATCACCTGACTCCCTTACCCGTTTCGTCAATCCATTTATAGGAACACAGGAGATGGGCCATACATTTCCGGGTGCTGTTGTCCCTTTCGGCTTTGTTCAACTGAGCCCGGACACAGATACCATCCCGTTTTCGACCGGAGGAAAATACAATCCGGATGTTTACCGGTATTGTGCAGGTTATCAATACAATGACCCAACCATCGTTGGATTCAGCCACACCCATTTCAGCGGGACAGGGCACTCCGATCTGGGGGATATCCTCCTGATGCCGGCTGCAGGCAAACTTCAGCTGAACCCGGGAACCTCACAGAATCCGGGAACCGGTTACAGGTCAGCATACCGGAAAGATACCGAAATGGCTGCTCCAGGATATTACCGGGTTCACCTGGAAGATCCCGATGTTGAGGCCGAACTGACAGCAACCATCCGTTGCGGGTTCCATCGTTACACATTTCCGCAGAGCGACAGCGCCCATATTATCCTGGACATGGATCACGGGATCTACAACTACGACGGAAAAGTACGCTGGGCCTATATCCGTGTGGTCAATGATTCATTGGTGACCGGGTATCGGATCACCAGCGGCTGGGGCCGTTCCCGCTATATCTATTTCGCGATGGCGTTCTCGAAACCATTTAAAGGCTATGGCTTCTTTGATGCTGATCCGTTGATTTACAAGGGTTTCTGGAGGAAATTCAACCAGCAGGAAAATTTCCCCGAACTGGCCGGAAAAAAACTTAAAGCGCATTTCGATTTTTCAACAAATAGCGGCGAAAAGATCCTGGTAAAAGTTGGGCTGTCCGCAGTATCCATAGAGGGAGCCCTGACAAATTTAAACGCCGAGATCCCCTCCTGGGATTTTGACGCCATCAGGTTACAAGCAAACAACGACTGGGAAGAGGAACTGGCACGTGTCAGGATCAAGGCATCCGGGGAGCAGAAGGTGATCTTTTATACCGCTCTTTATCATACCCTGATTCATCCTTCCATCTACCAGGATGTTGACGGCAAATACCGGGGGATTGACACCGAAGTTCATGTCGCCGAAGGATTTACCAACTACACCGTATTTTCTCTGTGGGATACCTACAGGGCTCTTCATCCATTTCTCACCCTGATGTATCCCAGCCGCACTGCCGACATGATCAACTCTATGCTAGCTCATTTCGATCAGAGTCCTGAACGAATGCTGCCGGTATGGTCCCATCACGGGAATGAAAACTGGTGCATGATAGGCTATCACAGCGTTCCTGTTATTGCTGATGCCACAGTGAAGGGAATCAGCGGATTCGATGCGGTTAGAGCTCTGAAAGCATCCGTCGCTACGGCGACCAATCAACTTTACACGGGTGTGACGGATTACATGGCTCTTGGATTCGTTCCTGAAGACCGTGTTGCCAACTCGGCATCCATCACACTGGAATATGCTTACGATGATTTTACTGTCGCCCAGCTGGCTGACGCCATATTAAAACAAAAGGCTGTTACCGGAATGGAGGAAACAGAGGTGATAAAAACCGGGAATGTATTCCGTAACCGGTCCCTAAATTTCACGAATCTGTTTGATCCATCAACCGGTTTCATCCGGCCGAGAAATGCGGACAGCTCCTGGAAGCAACCATTCGACGCCTTAAATACACATGGGGAGGGATTTATCGAAGGGAATTCCTGGAATTATTCTTTTTTCATCCCACAGGATGTTCCGGAAATAATCCGGCTGATGGGAGGTGAGGAGCGGTTTATCCCCCACCTCGATTCCCTCTTTACCATGCACCTAGATGATGCACATTTTGCTCAAACCGAAGATGTGACGCGTGTCGGTCTGATCGGAAACTATGTCCATGGAAACGAACCCAGTCATCACGTCCCATACCTCTACAACTGGACCTCTCAGCCGTGGAAAACACAGGAACGTGTACATCAGATCCTTACCACCATGTACCGGAACGCGACCGACGGTCTTTGCGGCAACGATGACTGTGGTCAGATGAGCGCCTGGTATATCTTCTCGGCGCTGGGCTTTTACCCGGTATGCCCGGGTACGGCCCGGTATGCCATCGGGAGTCCGTCCGTCAACGATGCTGAAATATCATTGGCCAATGGGAAAAAACTGACCATCAAGGTCCTTCGTCAGAGTGAAAAGGATATTTATGTTCAATCCGTCACCCTGAACGGGAAAGTGCTTGATTCTCCATTTCTGGAACATGCCGAACTGGTTACAGGTGGAAATTTGATTTTCAATTTGGGGCCGAAATAAATCTTACCTTTGCAAAAAATAACTAACCTTCCCGTTGGTTTGTTATCCAGCGATCCTGATCTAACCTATAAATGAAGTGATTATGAAACAAAGGTCCGTCTTGTTCTTTGCACTCTTTTTAACAACAACCCTCTTTGCACAGGAGGAAAAACATGTTGTTTTTTTGACTGATAAAGACAACAATCCATATTCCCTATCCAATCCAGGAGCCTTTCTGACGCAAAGGTCACTTGACCGTCGTTCAAATTCTGGCATTACACTCGACATGAAGGACCTGCCTGTCACCCCTTCCTATGTCGAACAGGTTGCAGGAACCGGAGCCACAGTTATTTATACGCTGAAATGGTTCAATGCCGTTGTTGTCAGCACGAACGACCCAACTGTATTGTCTGCTATTGCTGCACTTCCTTTTGTAGATCACATCGACCAGGTTTATCCGAAAAGACCGGTCCCCACAAATGTGGAATCAGGCGTCCTGGAAACTGATGTAATTCCTCCTTATGCCTTGACGAATCCTATTTCCATTGCCTCAAACAGGTCGGCCGGCAGTATCGATTATGGCCAGGCTTATAACCAAACGCATATGATTTCGCTTGATGCCCTGCATGATCTTGGGTATACCGGCGAAGGCATGATGATCGCTATCCTGGATGCAGGGTTTTTCCATGTGGATCAGATCGCGGCTTTTGACAGCCTCTGGCTCAACAACCAGATCCTCGGGACCCGTGACTTCCACCTCCCGGGAAACAATGTATTTGGCGATGATATGCATTCCCATGGAATGAGTGTCCTGTCGACTATAGGTGCCAATCTGCCGGGAGAGATGGTAGGCACTGCCCCTCACGCTTCTTTCTGGTTGGTACGCACAGAAGTTGGTGAATATGAGTCACTTATCGAGGAGTATAACTGGGCCGGAGGTGCAGAGTTCGCCGACAGTCTGGGGGTAGATATCATCAATTCTTCACTTGGCTACACCACTTTTGATAATCCGGCTTATGATCACACCTATGCGGATATGGACGGAAATACAACCCCTGTAACACGTGCTGCCGATCTGGCGGCAAGCCGCGGAATGATCGTGGTTAACAGTGCAGGAAATTCAGGAGGATCACCCTGGCAATACATTGGTGCTCCCGCTGATGGCGACAGTGTGTTTTCAATCGGAGCAGTAGATTCATGGGGTGGCTATGCCTCTTTCAGTTCAACAGGCCCTACCTCCGATGGGCGACTTAAACCTGATGTAACTGCCCAGGGTGAAGGAACAACTGTTATTGCCTCCTGGGGAGGTGTGGTCCAGGGGAATGGAACTTCCTTTTCTTCTCCCATAATCGCAGGTGCTATGGCTTGCTTATGGCAATCCGCACCACAGTTTACTGCACAGGAACTTCGCGAGGCAGTCAGAAACACTGCATCACAGGCAACAAATCCTGATAATTTCTATGGCTATGGAATTCCTGACATGCTGGATGCTATGATCCTTATTACAACAGCTTCAGAAACGCCTGAATCTCAGGAGACATATACACTTTTCCCAGTGCCGTTCTCTGATTTTCCCTGGTTAAGAATTAACCTGACGAAACAGGAAAAGGTAACCATTGAGGTTCTTTCAGTCACGGGACAATTGCTGTTCTCACGTTCTCTTGTGATGAACGGATCAGTACCGGTCAGTATAAATGAATTTAACACGATGCCTTCAGGCCTCTATTTCATTCACATCATCGGGAATTCAGGACGGCAGGTGTTCAGGGCCATGAAACGTTAGTTTGGGTTTTCATAATTTTGCGAAAAATCGGTACGATGAATTTCATTGAGGAATTAAAATGGCGTGGGATGATCCACGATATGACACCCGGAACCGAGAAGTTGCTGGCGAACGAAATGACCCGGGGATACATTGGTTTTGATCCCACTTCGGATTCACTTCACATCGGGAACCTCGCTGCCATCATGATGCTTGTTCATCTGCAACGGTCCGGTCACAAGCCATTTGCCCTTGTCGGAGGAGCCACCGGGATGATCGGGGATCCTTCCGGAAAATCCGAAGAGAGGAACCTCCTTGATGAGAACACCCTCCGGTATAACCAGCGAAGCATCCAGCAACAGCTTGAGAAGTTCCTTGATTTTGACAAAGGAGAAAACTCCGCCGAGATGGTCAATAATTATGACTGGACAAGCAAATTCGGCTTCCTGGAGTTTCTTCGTGAAGTGGGCAAGCATATCACTGTCAACTATATGGTGGCGAAAGACTCCGTAAAAAACCGTATGGAATCAGGTTCCGGAATTTCATTTACCGAATTTTCCTACCAGTTGGTCCAGGGTTATGATTTTTTCTGGTTATATGAAAATAAACATGTCAAACTTCAGATGGGCGGATCGGATCAGTGGGGGAACATTCTGACCGGGACCGAATTGATCCGTCGTAAGTCGGGAGGCGATGCTTTCGCCCTCACCTGTCCCCTGATTACCAAAGCCGACGGAGGAAAATTCGGGAAGTCAGAGGAGGGAAATATATGGCTTGATGCTGCGAAAACATCCCCGTATAAATTTTACCAGTTCTGGCTGAACACGGCAGATGAGGATGCTTCCGTGTTCATCAAAAAGTTCACCCTGTTGACAAAGGAAGAGATTGATCTGCTGATCAAAGAGCACCGGGAGATGCCTCAAAACCGGATTCTGCAGAAGGCCCTGGCTAAGGAGATAACCATAAGGGTCCATTCTGAAGCCGATTACCTGGCGGCCCTGGAAGCCTCTGAGATCCTCTTCGGGAAAGGGACCACAGAGACCCTGAACAAACTTCCGGTATACATGCTACTCTCTGTTTTTGAGGGAGTGCCGAAAAGCGAAGTTGCGAGAAGCGAGGTTGCGAAATCAATCCCAATCGTTGAGTTTTTGACCGATCTATCCGGGATTTTTCCTTCGAAAGGGGAAGCCCGCCGGATGCTGAAGGATAACGGAGTATCCATCAATAAACTGAAAGTTTCAGAAGATTACATCGTGGGAGTGCAAAACCTCCTGCAAGAAACCTATATTCTGGTACAGAAAGGGAAGAAAAATTATTTCCTGGTTAAGGTTGTTTAACGGTGTGATTAAAAAATCATGAAATTACCAACTGGATTAATTGCTTTTCTGGTTATCTCCCTGTTTTTTTCTGCTTGCCGGAAGGAAGACACTCCCTATACACCCGAAGGGCCTGATCTGACCACCCTGAAAAAACAATACAACCTGGCCGTGATCGATGCTAAAACTGCTGAGCCTTATGAAATCTACCGGAATCTGATTGCGATTGTATATTATGGTGACAGCATGGCCGGTCAGGGGAACCTTGTCTGGTCGGCTGATTCTTCCGGCAGGATGCGTCTCCTTGTTGTTTCCTGGATGAAACAAAGTTCAACCCAGTATTGGCCTGTTGGAAAAACGTTCAGGACGAGCAACAACCAGGCTTACATGTCATGGATCACAACCCCTCCGGAGATGCTCGATTTTCTTAACAAGAATTCCTTTCCGGATACTTCTTCCCTTCATATACGTATTGCACAGATTTTAGGAATGCCTCCGGATTCTAAAAACAATTATTTTGTGGAGTTCTGGGTTTATCCTGAAAACCTTTTCCGTCCCACCCCTGATCCCGAAATCACCGATCATGAAGCTGATTTATATTTTCCTTCCTCGGCAAGCCAGAAACACAAAGCCTGGTTCCTGAATGAACTACAGAATAAATATGATACAACTTCGTCAAACGCTTTCCCCTGGACCCGGCTGGGATATACCTATGACTGGGCCATTCCACTCCATCCAATCGGATTGAGTGAGTTTGTCGTAGATACCTCTTCGTGGGTTACTGTTAAACAGATCTATACTTCCTGGGAGTATTATCATTTAAGTCTCACCAGGAGGAAATAACCTACCTTTACAGCTCTGCCTCTTCTAATATTTAATCATCTTGGATGTTTCAATCCTGTCTCCTGCAGTTACCCTGATAATATATATTCCCGCAGGTCTTCCTGATAGTGAGAATTCGAACCTTCTAATGTCTGTTACTTTTTCCGTTGCTATTTTTTCTCCCATCATGGTATAAATGTCAATGTTGATTGTAACGGGTTCGCTTTCATGGGTAAACTCCAGTGTAAAAATACCGGTAGTTGGATTTGGATAGACTTTGAAGAAAGAGTCTCCGAGGTTGATCGGAATTTCCTCGTCCCCCATGACTGTTGGAGCCATTGGAAGTGATGGTGAACTGCAGTATTGTCCAGTGGTAGTAATGTAGGCATTCAGATGTCCACCCGGTTGTACTGTTGTGCCTGGTTGCAACAGGATATTCTGGCCGGCGATCAGGGTACATTCGGCACCATTCTCCATATTAAAGGTCGTTCCGTTTCCGGCAACGCTAATGGTCTGGGTGGCATCGAAGCATTCACTTTGCGCATTGTTAAGTGTAATATTCTGTAAAGTCAGATTCTGAAATACAGCCGGACCGTCGGCATAAATGACTGTCGTTTCATTTTCATCCGGCATCCATGTGGCTCCGCCATCCGTACTTAATTCCGTGAAAACATCAAAGAAACTGGCGATTTCCCATCCTCCCTGAATCTGCCTTAATGTCATTAATCCTTTGGAAGAGTCGGCAGGAACAGGATTTTCCCTGATCAGTATCCCTGGAGGAAGGGTACCTCCCTGGATATTCATTTGAAGGATTTCTGTATCATAATATTGAACTCCTGCGGAATCCTGGATATGTTTTACTCTGACTACCATCTGGCCTATAGCCTGGCAATTCTGAAACGTATTTCCGGTATCAGCCGAATATGCTAGGTTGACCGTGCCCCCAAAACCAAAAATAGTCATATTATTCAAAACTGGCGGATTGACGTTGTTGGTGTATCCTGTCATTTCCAGGTTGTACACTCTGTATTTCCCATTGTCATACTCCGTTCCCGAGTTAGATATAAATTTATGACTGTTTCCTCCCGGCAATAAATTCGTGGTTTGTTTACTTTTGACCGCAGGACATTCTATAATGTAGAGAATTTCTCCACTCTGACCGCTTGCCGCGGAAAGGGCTCCATCCCATTTCTTATTGTTCTTGTCATAAATTGCCGTCTCATCAACCGTTCCCCCGGCTTGATTTTGCTTGCTGTCATGAGTGATCAGTAACGCATATTTGCCACCTCCCAGATCTGTTCCCCCTGTCACAGCCACACAATGTCCTTTGCCTCCCGTGCCGGGCCAGGTCACCATCAATTCCACATCCTGTCCGTTTTTCACCTCATCGACAATTTCACTGATATGAGATCCTTTCACATGCCGGGAAGTTATTGGAAGGTTGTTTTTCTTGTTCTGGCAATAGTTTTTTTTCTTGGAAAAAATTGTACTTCTTTCTGTTCCGTTTCCTGTTGTTGTACCAAAGGCTGCAGCAAGTGCATTGATCGATATCTTGGACGGATTCATGCCCAGAGAATATTTACTGTTTAACCACTGAAGCGAATTGGAAACTCCTGTGGGAACACAATAGTTGGTTGGCGATTCCTGATTGGGAAAATTATCGTGTTTTTTCGGAGTAGAAACTGTAGCAACGCCTCCGGTTTGCTTTCCTGCCGTACCGGGGGTGCCCCCTCCGGTCCCACCTGAAAATCCAGAATAAATTGTAACAGTGTCTGGTGTAACTGTAGCAACCTGAGTCGCGGTTGGTTTTCCTGAAGGCCCAGGTGTCAAAGAAAACCCGTAGGTGAGGGTGGATACCTGGGTCCCTGCCGGCCCGACCTTAAACCAGAATCTCTGCGTCTGGGATTGACCGATGCCCCTGGTCGTCAGTACAGGCATATTTTCTACGGACCAGGTTGTATCTACCGTCAGATTAAAATAAAGAATTGCGGCATTCCCTGTAAAAGTAAGGTTGGCTGCCCCCCAATCAGAGTTATTTGAGGTTGTCCCGTTATAATTGAAATTTAGCTGATTGAATTGAATCGACTGTGCGTGACCCAGCAAGACAACCATAATGAGAGAAAATGACGTAAAAACAAATTTTCTCCTTCTGGTGGTGTTATTTTCTCCAATATGTTTATTCATGATCTGCTTTTGTTATTTTAAATTTCCTTTAAAATTCCCTGTGATTGAATGGTTTAAACAAGAGTTCATCTCTTTAACAAAACTAATTTTATAATTCATGATTTAAAACATCACGTCTCCAGGCATTTACCCTTTATTAAAAAGAATCTGTCTTGGAATTTCAGGAAAAGCATGTGGTTTGTATTGATATATATCAATAAATCCCTACTTTTGATTACCGAAAAAGAAAACTTTCGATGTCATACGATAAACTGCATCAAAAGAAATCAGTAAATCTTTGTGATTTGATATGATAAATTATTGCTCCTTTCCGGAAAGAAATTGTCTGGATTGTGAATACAAATCTCAGATATTCCATTTTCTAACCCCTGAAGAGCTTGAACAGATTCAAGCCACTAAGATAACTGTCATGTTCAAGAAAGGGGAAACCATTCGCAAGCAGGGTACTTATCTGTCACATGTTCTTTCAGTGAATTCCGGTCTTGCAAAAGTCTGCTTAGAGGGGACCGTACAGAGGAATGCAATCATACGGATCGTGAAACCAACCAATTTCATTGGCGGTCCCGGGATCTTTCTAGACAATCTCCATCATTACACTGTAACCGCACTGATGGATACCGTTGTTTGTTTCATAGATGTATCTGTTTTCAAAGATCTCCTTGATACAAATAAATCATTTTCACATGAATTCATGAAGGATTTCAGCAGCAATATTCTTTCCGTTTATAACAGGCTATTATATCTTACTCAAAAACAGATACCAGGAAGAATGGCAGACACATTGATTTACCTCTTCGATGAAATTTTTGAATCTGCCAGGTTTACCATGTGTCTGTCAAAACAGGATTTGGCCGATCTTTCAGGGATGTCAAAAGATAGCGCCATGAAAGTCCTTAAAGATTTTCAACATGAAGGGATTATCTCTTTACAGGACAAGCAGATGGAATTACTTAATCCGGCTGCATTAAAAAGGATCAGTAAGGTCGGTTAAATAGGAGTCAGGAGAAACTAAAGATCCGGTCGGATAATGACCTGTAAATGAATATCAGGAAAATTTCAGCATCAGGATAAATCCAACACGAACTGCTTCCCCACCCTGTTTTCCCGGAATCCATTTTGGCATCGATTCAATCCCCCTGATCACTTCGTCGGCACACCCGGTACCCATTTCCCGAACCAGTTTCACGTTGGTGACAGAGCCATCTTCTTCGACAACGAAATGAACAAACAGGCTTGTTTGCTCCGGTGATCCCTCCGGACCTGAAGGACAGGAGATTTTCTCAGCCAAAAAGGTGCTCATCGCTTCATCCCCACCAGGAAAAGCAGGTGACTCCTCAACCTCATTAAAAATCAGATCATTCGGAGAGGGGAGGTATTGTACTGCTGTTCTGTCTTTCCGCTGTTCCTCCTTCTGGTGCATCTCCGCCTTTGCAATCTCCTGGTTCCGCTGCCTGACCATGTAGGTAATGACCGTTCCTATTCCCACAAGTACCAGGAATGATGCTGCGATCCCGATGCCAGTCCACATTCTGCGGGACACGAACCCTCGGCTCTCTTTTTGTCCCTCTGGATATTCAGGCAGAGTGCGCCTGAAGGCCTTTCCTGGATCATCAACGTTCTTTCTCTCCCTGATCCTTTCCTCAAGTTCGTTCAGACAGCTTTCCAGTCTCTCCGTGGAATGATCCTCCAGGTAAAACCCGATACCTTTCACTGCCGTTTCGCAAAGTTCACAATCTGCCATGTGAGCTTCAGCCCTGGTCAGTTCTTCCGGATCCATCTCCTTCTTCAGGTATCGCAGGCAATTTTCCCTGGTCAGGCAATTATCGGTTGGTGACATTTTCTAACATGATTTTTAAATTCCGTTTCCCGTTCTGGATGTAACTCTTCACTTTGTCGTATGAATAGCCCGTTTGTTCAACGATCTCCAGATAGGAATAATCCTCAAAATAGAACAAAACAATACAGGTTCGCTGTGTATCTTTCAACCTGTCCACTGCCTGGTGAAGTCTGGTTTCAGAAAATTCCCTTTCAGAAGCATCACCGGGACTCAGTTCCCTCTGAAATTCCATAATTTCAGCGCCGAGTTCCCTGGCTTTTATTGCTTTGTATCTTAGCTCTGTACCTTCGCGTCTCAAGAGTGACAGGCAATGGTTTTTCGCGACGGTATAAAGCCAGTTTTTGACATCCAGGATCTCCTGTTCAGGGGGATTTACAAGGAGTTTCTCAAAGATACTCATTACAGCATCCTTGGATTTTTCCTCATCTTTGAGGTATTTATAACATACACCGAAAACAAGATGGCTCAAATGAAGGAAAAGCTCAGAAACATCTAGTTTTTTTTGTTCCCCTGGTAAGTTGGGCATCATCAATCCACAAACTGTTTTGCGTAGTATCTGGCGGTAAGTTTTTCACCGGTTGCCTTTTCAATCATGTCATTCCAGTAATACTTCGAACCAACTGCAAATACATTGGCTTTCAGGTAGTCGCCAACCTCTTTGTTATTGGCAAAGCTCTGAAATCTGTACTCGTCCGACTTGAGGATATTGGATACGATGTAATAATAGAGCTGAGATGCCAGCAATTCTCCAAGGAGGTAGTTGTGGTAATAGCAGGGGAAAAGAGCGACATGGATCTTGGTGGCCCAGTCGGGTTCGTTGCGGTCGGGCGGACGTTTCATGAGCTGGTACTCTTCAACGAGATCCCACCATATTTTATTCAGATCCTGCTCGGGATCTTCGTACATGGACTTTTCAAACCGGTACATGACCTGGGACCAGCGGCTGAATACAAGCTGTTCCAGGCGGAGTGTTTTAGAACAGTTATCGGCGATCTTCATTTTCTCCTCTTCGGTGATTCCTGCCATATCCTGTAACCACTGGGGGTTGGATGACTGCCGTCCGAACATCATGGCGATCGCTTCGGTAGCAAATGTATTGGCAGGTTCACGAAGCACGAAAGGAAGCGAATGATCGATATTGTAGTCATACACCGCATGGCCGTATTCGTGAAGCATGGTGTTCATCCAGTAGGAATTCGGTTTGATGTTACAAAGCACCCTGACATCTTTCAATTTATCGATATTGATGCAGAATGCATGCTGATTTTTGCCATCTTTTTCGTAGAGGTCGCTGTTTATAAGCATCCCGTCGATCGGAAGTCCGATGCCGTAGTAATATGCTGCTGTAAGCGATTCCAGGTTCTTATCGGCATAGTAGGATGAGAGGTTGACATCATAGATCCGCGGGGCCTCCTGGAAAAACCGGTTCTGGTAGTTCCATGGCATCAGGTCATCCTTACTTTCAAGGTTATAATAGCTGACGAAGTAGTCGTCAATATCTTCTTTAACCTCAGCAAAGACTCCCTTGGTGAGGGTATCAAGTTCATCAAAAAGATCTGTGATCACCCGTGGGTCCTGTTCATTGAGGATCATCTGCATCTGATGATAGTTTTTAAATCCCATGTCTTTCGCCACTTCATTCCGCATGGTAACCAGCTTGATCACATCTGCCGAGACCACTCTGCCGATCTTTTTCTGCTCCATCCAAACCTCTTTCTGCTTATTAATATCCCTGGAATTTCTCAGAATCTCCTCCACATCATTGTCAGTCAACTCATTTCCATTTACCTGCGTCCTGAACACTGAAAACTCCCTCTCAATTTTGGTTTCCATCTTTACAATCTCATTCAGTTTCGAGGTATCTGCTTTGGCCATTAAATAATGATTGTACAGGAGATCCAGCTGGCGTGCCAGAATTGTATCGTTGACCAGTCCCGACACTTTGATTTTTTCAAGAGTGGCAAGAGCCTGTGTATCTGAATAAACCTGAACCATTTTCAGCTGAAACTCCTGTGCCTTGTTAAAATCCTCTTCTGAACCTGTTATAGCTGCCTGCCAGTATGCCAGGTTTGTCTCTATTGACAATGGGATAACTATTGAATCGTGCTTCTTGATAAAATCAACCAGTTCTTCTTTCATCTGTTTTTGTTTTGTCTGGCATCCGGCGATAAGTCCAACTGCCAGTACCGCTAGTAAAAAATTGTTTACCCTCTTCATTGCCTGATTATTAGCTATATGAACCAATGTTGTTATTCATTTTCTTTCATGATCTCACTACTTCACAACCTCCCTACTTCCCCACTCTCATTCTCCCATACCCTCTACCTATCATACTCTCACACTCCACTTTCCCGTTCCCACTTCGCTCCCTCTTTGGTGTCTTTCACGACAATGCCCAGTCGCTCCAGATCATCCCTGATCCTGTCGGAGCCACTCCAGTCTTTTCGTGCACGAGCATCCTGGCGCAATCCGATGATCATCTCCATCAACCCGTCCACCAGTTCAGTCTGATCCGATGAAGTTTCATCTTCAAGGGCCAGGATTTCAGTGATAAATGTCTGAAACAGCTGTTGCAACTGAAGTATCTCTTCCCTTGACAAAGTCTCTTTTCCCTCTTTTACCGCGTTGATGATCCTGACGGCATCAAAGAGGGTTGCAATCAACACCGGGCTGTTCAGATCGTCGTTCAGGGCTGCGTAGCAACTGGCTTCCAGATCCGGGATTCGGGATACGGGATACGGGATCCGGGATGCCGGATCTTCCTTTGAACCTTGAACATTGAACGTTGAACCTTCCTGCGCACTGCCGACTGCAGGCTGCAGACTTTTTAGAGTCCTCCAGCCCTGCATCAGCCGCTTTAGCCCTTTTTCAGATGCCTGGAGGGCTTCATTGGAGAAATCAAGCGTACTGCGGTAGTGAGCCTGAAGTATAAAGAAACGAATCGTCATCGGGCTGTAAGCCTGATCCAGTAAAGGGTTTTTGCCGATGAAAAATTCTTCCAGCGTTACGGAGTTGCCGAGAGATTTACCCATTTTCTGTCCATTGATGGTAATCATGTTGTTGTGCAACCAGTAATGAACAGAATCCCTTCCGTTGGCAATTCTGGATTGTGCAATTTCACATTCATGATGTGGGAAGAGCAGGTCCATACCACCGCCGTGGATATCGAATTGCTCCCCTAGATACCTGGTACCCATTGCTGAACACTCCAGGTGCCATCCCGGGAAGCCAACGCTCCAGGGTGAAGACCAGCGCATGATGTGTTCGGGTTGTGCTTTTTTCCAGAGGGCAAAATCGGCCGGATTTCGTTTTTCTTCCTGGCCTTCAAGCTGACGGGTATTGGAGATCAGATCTTCCAGCTTCCGACCCGATAATTTTCCGTACTGATGGGTTTGGTTGTATTTTTCTATGTCAAAATAGACTGATCCGTTGACGATATAGGCAAATCCTGCATCCAGGATCTTTTTGATCATTTCGGTCTGTTCGATGATATGTCCTGAAGCCCTCGGTTCGATACTTGGCTGAAGTACATTTAGCAGGTTCATGAAGTGGTGATAACGGTCTGTATAATACTGAACCACTTCCATCGGTTCCAGCTTATCCAGTTTAGCTTTTTTGGCTATTTTATCCTCGCCTTCATCCAGATCTTGCTCCAGATGGCCAACATCCGTAATATTCCGTACATACCTGACCTTGTATCCAAGATGCTTAAGGTAACGGAATACCAGGTCAAAAGTGATTGCGGGGCGGGCATGTCCCAGATGTGGATCACCGTAGACCGTAGGGCCGCAAACATACATACCCACAAACGGTTCCTTCAACGGTTTAAAGAGTTCTTTTTTTCGGGTTAGTGTGTTGTATACCGTCAGTTTATGCTCCATGGATCAGTCAATTCTGATGCAAAAGTAGAAAATATTGGGTTGCCAACCTGCGTTATATCTTTCACAAAATTCATGTTTCTTCCTATTTTTGCAGCAGAAATTTTAACGTCACACTGCGCATGGAAAAAATACTTGTCATTGGATGTTCCGGACAGATCGGTTCAGAACTCACCCTGGAACTAAGAAAATTAAATGGCGACAGTAACGTAATCGCCACAGACATCCGGCCTGCTCCGGCGGATATCCTGGAAAGCGGTCCGTTCGAAATATTGGATGTTCTTGATGCAGGGAAGCTTCAGCTGGTTTGTGAGCACGAAAAGATCACCCAGATCTATCACCTGGCAGCCATTCTTTCGGGCAATGCTGAAAAACGCCCGATGCCTTCCTGGGACATCAACATGCGAAGTTTATTCAATGTGCTTGAAATAGCAAAAGCACTGAAAATCAAGAAACTGTTCTGGCCCAGTTCAATTGCCGTTTTTGGTCCCACAACGCCACGTTTGAATACCCCTCAGTTCACCATCATGGAGCCAAATACAGTTTACGGGATCAGCAAACTGGCAGGCGAGAGATGGATCGAATACTACTACCAGAAGTATGGTGTTGATACCCGCAGTTTACGATATCCGGGATTGATCAGCTACAAAACGGAAGCTGGCGGTGGAACCACGGATTATGCCGTAGAAATTTTCTATGAAGCCATCCGGCAGAAAAAATACGAATGCTTCCTGACCAGTGAAACCGCTCTGCCGATGATGTTCATGCCGGATGCCATCAAAGCCACGATCGATGTGATGGAAACCGACTCTTCCAGGCTAAGTCTCCGGTCCAGCTACAATGTAGCCGGGATCTGCTTTACCCCGCATATCCTTGCTGATGAGATCAGGAAAATCATTCCGGATTTTGAGATCACATACAAGCCGGATTTCCGGCAGGCGATTGCCGATTCCTGGCCTGACTGCATTGACGACAGTGTTGCCCGGAAAGATTGGGGATTGACCTACGAATACGACCTTCCAAGGATGACGCAGGTGATGATCGATGAGATCCGAAAAAAAATGGGGTAACCGATCCTGAAGGGATCGGCTTAAAACATCGAGACAATCCCTTTTTATTAGTACAAACAGTATAGATTCGGTGCCTGATCCCTTCTTCGCTTCGCCGCCCCTACGGTTACCTGGTTGTCACCTGCTTGCCCGGTCGCTCTAGAGGATTTCTGACAATCGAAACACCTCCTTCAGCCGAACCCCTTTTTCAGTCATTTCAACAGTACAACATTCGTTGTTGATGTCGTGTTCGAAAAAGAGAATGTATCCCATTTCAGCGGCTTCGGTCATGAATTTTTCCTTCTCCTCCAGGGTAATCAACGGGCGGGTATCATAACTCATCACATAAGGCAACGGAATATGAGCTACAGACGGCAGCAGGTCTGCCATGTAGACAATTGTCTTGCCGTTATGTCTGATAAACGGGATAACCTGACCTTCTGTGTGACCGTGAAACATCCGTACTGAAATTCCCGGAAGGATCTCTGTTGCCCCTTCAATGAGTTTCAGTGTGCCCTTTTCTTTGATAGGAAGGATATTTTCTTTAAGGAAAGAGGCTTTTTCCCTGTTGTTTGGATTGGTGGCCCACTCCCATTGTTGGCGACTGGTCCAATAGGTGGCATTTGGGAATGTAGGAAGATAGTCTGTTTTATCAAGATTCCAGCGAATCGCTCCTCCGGCATGGTCGAAATGCAGGTGTGTCAGGATTACATCCGTGATATCATCACAGGTAAACCCTTCCTTTGCCAGAGATCCGTCAAGGGTGTCTTCTCCGTTGAGAAAATAATGTCCAAGGAATTTTTGGGATTGTTTGTCTCCTATTCCGCAGTCTATCAGTATTTTACGATCTCCGGTTTCCACCAGCAGACACCGCATCGACCAGTTGCAGAGATTGTTTTCGTCACAGGGATATAGCTTGCTCCACATGACTTTTGGCACCACGCCAAACATTGCGCCGCCGTCGAGTTTAAGATTTCCGGTTAATATTGAATATAGTTTCATGAAAAAGTCAGATTTTAGAGGTAGATGTACGAACTGGAAGTTTGAAGGTAGAATTACGAAGTATATAAGCTTATTTCCTTTCCCAGGTATTTTACCATCCTCTTACTTGTATTCCGAGATCTCGATCTCACCCCGGATCACCCGCAGGGCGCTGGCGGCCATAGCCTGAACCTCATTGTCGCCAGGGAAAACGATCACCTGCCCCATACTGCTCACATGGTCCCGGATGATGTTGATGACAAACTCGGAATGAGCAAGGTCGCCGGTTACCAGGATGGCATCCACCTCCCCTTTTAGCGCCACGTACATCTCCCCGATGGATTTGGACACCTGGTAAGCCATGGCTTCGATGATCAGCCTGGCATGCCGGTCCCCGTCCTTGATCCGGTTTTCGATCTCAGTGATGTCAGTGGTACCCAGGTGTGCGTTGATCCCCCCTTCATGGGTTAGGAGCCCAAATATCTCTTCTTTCGTCTTCTTACCATCGATACACATTTTTACAACATCTCCGAGGGGAAGGCTGCCGCACCGGATCATGGAAAAGGGACCGTCGCCTTCAAAACCCTGGTTAACATCGATCACTTTGCCTTTACAGTGAGCGCCAACCGTGGTACCGTTGCCCATATGGGCCACGATCAGGTTCAGTTCATAGTAATTCTTTTTGAGGCTCTCGGCATAGATCTTGGCCACCGCTTTCTGATTCAGGGCATGAAAGATCGATTTGCGCTCCAGTCCGGGAGCCCCTGTGATACGGGCGATGTCCTGCATCTCATCCACAGTGGTCGGATGTGCTATCAATGCGTGGGCCCCTTCGATCTCAGCAGCTACGGCATCAGCCACCAGTCCGCCGATGTTTATAACATCGATGCCGATCGGACTGTTCCGAAGGTCGTAGCGCAATGATTCATTGATTTCGTAAATCCCCGAATGAACAGGCTTGACCAGACCTCCCCGGGAAATAACCACCCTGACTTTGCTCAGGTCAAAATTATTGTTTTTCAACTCCTTGAAAACAACGTCGCGCCTGAACTCTACCTGGTCATAAACACTTTTAAACCGTTTTAGTTCCTCGGCAGAATGTCTTCTGTTGTTGATATATAGCAGCTGAAAGTTGTCAAAAACAGCGATCTGGGTCAGCTTGTCTTTGGGGTTGACAACCAAAATATTGAAAGTCATATTTCCTTTTTTTACTGGTTACATATTTCTTCTGTACTGTCCTCCAACATCAAATAAGGCGTGGGTGATCTGCCCGATTGAGCAGAATTTGGAAGCCTCCATCAGGCTTTCAAAAATATTCAGGTTCTGTGTGGTTCTGTGTTGCAGGTCATGCAAGACGGCGGTTGATTCCTTTTCCCAGGTTTTGTGAAGTTGCTTCAGCATCCCGATCTGATACTGTTTCTCCTCTTCCGTTGACCGGATAACTTCACCAGGAAGAACAGTGGGTGATCCTTTGCTTGAAAGAAACGTGTTAACTCCCATGATGGGAAGTTTCCCTGAATTTTTCATCATCTCGTAATACAGCGACTCTTCCTGGATCTTGCTTCTCTGGTACATGGTTTCCATTGCGCCAAGCACACCTCCTCTTTCTGATAATCGTTCAAACTCCAACATCACAGCCTCCTCCACCAGGTCAGTGAGTTCTTCGATAATAAAAGACCCCTGCAAGGGATTCTGATTCTTTGCCAGGCCTAGTTCGTGGTTGATTATCATCTGGATGGCCATGGCCCTCCGCACGGATTCTTCGGTTGGGGTAGTGATGGCTTCATCGTAAGCGTTGGTATGCAGCGAATTGCAGTTGTCATAAATGGCATAGAGTGCCTGGAGGGTGGTCCTGATGTCGTTGAAATCGATTTCCTGTGCATGCAACGATCTTCCGGAGGTCTGGATGTGGTACTTAAGCATCTGGGAACGGGGATCCGCTTTGTACCTGTACTTCATCGCCTTGGCCCAGATCAGCCTGGCCACTCTCCCGATGACCGAATATTCAGGATCGAGTCCGTTGGAAAAGAAGAAGGAGAGGTTTGGTGCAAATTTATTGACGTCCATTCCCCGTGAAGCATAATATTCCACATAGGTAAACCCGTTGGAGAGCGTAAGGGCAAGCTGGGTGATCGGATTAGCCCCGGCTTCTGCAATATGATACCCGGAGATGGATACAGAGTAGAAATTCCTGACGTTGGTGTTGATGAAATACTCCTGGATGTCGCCCATCATTTTGAGGGCGAAATCGGTTGAAAAGATGCAGGTGTTTTGTGCCTGATCCTCTTTCAGGATATCTGCCTGAACGGTTCCGCGAACCTGGCAGAGCGTGTCCTGCTTGATCTTTTCGTAAACCTCCCCCGGCAACACCATGTCGCCTGTCACACCGAGGAGCAACAGGCCCAGTCCGTTGTTGCCTTTGGGAAGCTTCCCCTGATAAGCCGGGCGTTTTGTCCCCTTTTTCCTGTAAATCGCACTGATCTTTTTCTCCGTTTCCTCTTCCAGTCCATGTTCCCTGATGTATTTTTCGCATTGCTGGTCAATGGCCGTATGCATAAAATATCCAACCATTGTTGGGGCGGGCCCGTTGATGGTCATCGATACCGAAGTGTTCGGGTCAAGAAGGTCAAATCCGGAGTAAAGTTTTTTGGAATCGTCGAGGCAGGCAATTGAAACACCGGCGTTTCCTATTTTTCCATAGATGTCGGGACGAACACCGGGATCAAAACCATAGAGCGTTACGGAATCATATGCCGTGGAAAGCCTGACAAACGGCATCCCAAATGAGACGTAATGGAACCGTTTATTGGTTCGCTCAGGCCCTCCTTCTCCGGCAAACATACGGGTGGGATCTTCACTGGTCCTCTTGAACGGAAAGACCCCAGCAGCGTAAGGAAATTCACCCGGGACGTTTTCACGTAAGTTCCACTTGAGAATATCGCCCCAGCCTTTATATTTTGGAAGCGATATTTTGGGAATTTTTAGGTGAGAGAGTGTTTCCGTGGAGGTCTCCACGTTGATCTCCTTCCCCCGTACCTTATAAACGAATGTCTCTTCGTGAAAACTTTTGATTTTATCCGGCCATTGTTTTAGTATCTCAAGGTTCGGAGGATCAAGTTTCCTGCTTGTCTCAGCATAGAGCTTTTCCAGTTCCCGGACGGCAGTTTTCTGATGGGATTTTTCTGTGCCATCAAAGGTTACAGGTTGTTTCCTGAGAGTTTCAAGTGCCTCATGGATGGCATAAAGCTGTTGGGCCAGTTCCGCCTGTTTCTCAGACCATTTGTTATATCCCCTGACTGTTTCGGCGATTTCCGCCATGTATCGTGTCCGCGAAGGTGGGATGATGTATATTTTCTCCTCCATTTCATCCTTGCCGCGAAATCGGCTGGGGAAACTTATTCCGGTTTTCTCCTTGATTTTTAAGATGATCGCCTGGTATAGTTTGTTGACGCCGGGGTCGTTAAACTGGGAGGCAACCGTTCCGTAGACCGGCATCAGGTCTAGGTCATCGTGAAACCGGTTATGATTTCGCTGAACCTGTTTTTTCACATCCCGCAATGCATCCTGCGCGCCCCGTTTATCGAATTTGTTGATGGCGATCAGGTCGGCATAATCAAGCATGTCAATTTTCTCCAGCTGAGTTGCTGCCCCGAATTCGGGTGTCATTACGTATAGTGTCAGATCACTGTGGTCAACGATTTCCGTATCAGACTGACCAATTCCCGAAGTCTCCACGACAATCAGGTCAAAACCTGCTGCCCTGGTGATGGTGATCGCATCCTTGACGTATTTTGAGAGGGCCAGGTTGGATTGCCTGGTAGCCAGAGAGCGCATGTACACCCTCGGATCGCTGATGGCATTCATCCGGATCCTGTCACCCAGCAGGGCTCCTCCGGTCTTTCTTTTTGTGGGATCAACAGAGATGATGGCGATATTTTTTTCAGGCAGGTCGGTCAGGTAACGCCTTACTATCTCGTCTACCAGGCTAGATTTTCCAGCTCCACCGGTTCCGGTAATCCCAAGGATAGGTACCTTGTTCTTTTTTGCCTTCGTTTCAAGTTTACGAAGAACCGACCTTGCCCTTTCAGGGTTATTTTCTGCCAGGGTGATCAGGCGTGCGATGGTGGTCTGATCTCCAGTCCCCAGATCCTCTGGTGTTACCTTCTCGAGATTGTCAAGCGGAAAATCACATTTCTCCAGCAAATCGTTGATCATTCCCTGGAGGCTGAGTTCCCTGCCATCATCCGGTGAGTATATCCGGGTTATTCCATAATTATGAAGTTCTCTGATCTCTTCCGGAAGAATTACACCTCCTCCGCCTCCGAAGATCAGGATATGTCCGCATCCCGCCTTGTGCAGCAGATCGTACATGTATTTGAAGAACTCCATATGGCCACCCTGGTATGAGGTGATCGCTACGGCATGTGCATCTTCCTGGATAGCACAGTCAACGATCTCCTGCACGGAGCGGTTGTGACCAAGATGGATCACTTCCGCACCGCTTGCCTGCAGGATCCGGCGCATGATATTGATCGCGGCATCATGGCCGTCAAAAAGGGATGCAGCCGTAACGATGCGTATGGGATTTTTGGCTTTATACGGTTTGGGTATCTTCATTTAAGCAGAAAGACTTAGTCGTTCATGATAGCCCGTGAGATGATGATCTGCTGGATCTCACTGGTTCCTTCATAGATCTGGGTCAGCTTGGCTTCACGCATGAGGCGTTCAACATGATACTCCTTCACATAGCCATACCCACCGTGGATCTGGACAGCTTCAGTGGTTGCATACATGGCCGTTTCTGCTGCCCAGTATTTTGCCATTGCGCTTGCAGTGCCGTAGGGCTTATTCTGATCCTTCAACCAGGCCGATTTTAACGTAAAGTAGCGGGCGGCTTCAATTTTCGTATGCATCTCCGCGAGCTTGAATCCTATCGCCTGGTGGTTGATGATCTCCGTGCCAAAAGCTTTCCTCTCCTTCGCATACTGCAACGCACGTTCGTAGGCGCCCTGGGCTATACCCAGAGCCTGTGCGGCAATTCCTATCCTTCCGCCTTCCAGAGTTTTCATCGCTACCTTAAATCCGAAGCCATCTTCGCCGATCCGGTTCTCTTTCGGAACTTTTACATCGTTGAACATGACCGAATGGGTGTCCGAACTTCTCATTCCCATTTTATCTTCATGGGGGCCGAGGGTAATCCCTGGAGAATTCTTATCCACGATCAATGCATTGATTCCTTTGTGTTTCTTTTCAGGTGAAGTCTGTGCGATCAATACATACGTCGAAGCACAATTGGCATTTGTAATCCAGTTCTTAGTCCCGTTCACCAGGTAGTGGTCTCCCATGTCAATAGCAGTGGTACGCTGGGATGTGGCATCGGATCCGGCGTCCGGTTCCGAAAGCAGGAAGGCGCCAAGCTTCTCTCCGGTGGCAAGGGGTTTAAGGAATTTTTCTTTTTGCTCCTCCGTTCCGAACTCTTCGATCTCGTAACAGACCAAAGAGTTATTTACCGAAACGATTACTGATGTGGATGAGTCAATTTTTGACAACTCCTCCACGGCAAGAACATAGGAGATGGTGTCCATCCCTCCTCCGTTGTATTTTGGGTCAACCATCATGCCCATAAACCCCAGTTCGCTCAGCGCTTTAACGTGTTGGGCAGGGAATTCGCAGGAAGCGTCGCGCTCCAGGACATCTTTGATCAGCTCCCGCTGGGCATAATCCCGTGCAGCCTGCTGGATCATCTTGTGCTCTTCAGTGAGTTCAAAATTCATTGGATCAGAAATTTAAAATTTGTATCTTTCAAAATTACAGGTTTTCTTTGAACAAAAAAAGAGGGAACAAGAATATTCCGTAAAAGAAAAACCCGCCAGAGGCGGGCTTTTCTCCTTCGGCGAACCGAAGTCTTCATGAAAGAAACCAATAAAAGAAACCAAATCAGGACAAAATGAGTTAATTTATAGTTATATTCATTTTTGAATAAACTGCTTCCAGAATAAAATAAAAGTCTTTGCTGTTAAAATCTTCTTTGTCAAAACTCCAAGGGGTCACCTGGATCATTCCTCCGGTTCCCGATGTCAACGCGGTCAGGTCGCTCGCTGACAACGTAATTTCTGCTGCATTTCCCCCGGTCCGTGAAATCGCGTACTTGCCATCACTGCTGGCAACGATCAGATAGACAGAATCGGCATTGCTGACAGATGAATTCAGGGACACCGTCAACCCCTGGGTTTTTATAACTGTGGCAGGTAGTGTGTTATAACCTCCAAAGGAAGGCCAGGACTTGTTATCCGTGTAATCGATCATCGGAATGCCGTTTCCGCCGGAAACGGTCCATGATACCGGATTGAAGGAGAGGGGATTCAGTAAATCCTGGTAAATGTATGCGTTATTTGATTGCTTTGTCAGCCCTTTTCCGGTAAGCGTAACCTGGCCGGCATCAATAAAGGACTTTGATCCGGGGGAGGATACAAAGGTGGCGGAGGCCGTTTTAAGTTCAACAGGGACCTGAAATCCGCCAACTTCCTGGTATGTAAATGACTTGATTGCAACCAGAACGCCATAACTTTCAGGGAGATCAAAGCTCGTGTAATTGTTTGTTGTACCTGGATTGTTTGTGGGATCAACGGCCTCTTTTTTCTTACAGCCGGCGATGGTTATTGTCAGTGCTATTCCGGCTAAAATCATCACTTGTGTTATCCTTTTCATGTGTAAATAATTTTGATTTCAGTGGTCACACGGAATATCCATTGTTTTCATTCGCGGTTGGCATGAACGGCGTTTTTATGGATATTTCAAACTAGTTCTGTGTAAGTTTTAAGAAGTTTTATTGTTATAAAAAAAATTTCGTGCTGCAAATATAATACGATTTAGACCGATTCCAAATATTATTTTAAATTTTTTTAAATAAAAATAAAAAATGATACACAAAAAGAGGCTGTCGCGTCTTTGCAAACAGCCTCCGGAGCCTTTTTTATCCTGAAATCTGACCGGATTTTTTTATTCAGTTTTTTCCTTTATTGCATCCCCTATCTTCTCGTATTCTATCTTGATTCCCCCTATCGGAAGATTTCCTACAACAACCATCCTGCCTTCAACAATCTCCAGAATATCAATCCTATATTTTTCACCTTTTTCGGGAACATTTACAACAAGTACGGTTCCTTCACCTTTCATTTTCCATGTCCCCTGGAGCGTCTTGACCCTGTAAGATTTTTCAATCGTCTTGTCGGGGAAGATCTTCATGTTAGATCTTGTTTCCGCCTGGATCAATTTATTCAATTCGGCTTCGGGATTTTTTCCACCGGCATTGTCTCCGCTTCGCGACTGGTCAGAAGGAAGGGTTGATGGAGCTCCTGCCTGAGGCGATCCGCCCGCATCTGAAACCGGCTTTTCACCAGGTTGTACAGGACGGGTCCCTGTCGACTGAACCTGTGCTTGTTTCAGAAGTTCCTCCTCTTCCGGGGTAAAATATTTTTCAACTTTGACTGGCTTCCATTCCCCAATGATCAATTTTTCGTTGGGATGGATAACGGTTGCACAAGAACTGAATAAAACAACCATTAACAAAACCAACCCGGGAAGTATCTTATGTTTCATGTTCATATTAAAAATTTTATCTAAAACGGTCATAATACGGATTTATTTTACAATGTAATACTACATTCACTTGCATGTCAGAACTGTGAGTGCCTTTAAGCCAGACTTTTTGCAACCACAAAGATAATAAATCAACAGGTTCAGGGAAATTTCTTATCATTGCCTGTTAATCAATAAACAGATCACAATGAAAAAACTTCTTACGACTGTATTTACTGTATGTTTGATCGTTTCCACGGTTGTGGCCCAGGATGATGGCGAGAAAAAACCGATGTTCGGAATTAAATTCTCAGGGTTTGTTAAAACGGATATTTTCTTCGATTCCCGGCAGGTAGTCACCTCACGTGAAGGTCATTTTCTTCTTTATCCTGAAAATGATAAACCGGATGCTGATGGTAACGATATCAATGCCAAATGGAACTTTAACATCCTTTCTATTCAAACCCGTCTGGCTGGTTCCATCTGGGGCCCGGATGTTTTTGGCGCCAAATCTTCGGCCTATATTGAAGGGGAGTTCTTCGGGAATATAAATCCGGCCATCAATACATTCCGGCTCAGGCATGCATTTATCAAACTGGACTGGAAAAACACCGAGTTGCTTACAGGACAAACCTGGCATCCGATGTTTTCAACGGATTGCTTCCCGGGAACCATTTCATTCAATACCGGGGCTCCTTTTGTGGTATTTTCACGAAATCCGCAGATCAGGATCACACAAAAGATATGGAGGTTTCAGGTTCAGGTAGCTGCACTTTCCCAGGTTGACTTCACCAGCAACGGACCCGAAGGGCCAAACTCCAAGTATTTAAGAAACTCCGTGGTACCGGAACTTGATCTCCAGGTACAATATAAAAAAATCAACAGTGAGAAAGGGACAGAATTCCTTGTTGGAGCGGGCATCGATTTCATGAAACTCACACCCCGGCTGTCCACCCAGGTTACGCTTTTTCCTGCCTATGATACGGTTATCAATGAAACCGTTCATCATGTCCCTGCTGTTACGAAAGAATACAAGACCAGCACAGGAATCCATAGTTTCGCCTACAACCTCTATACGAAATGGAAACTGCGGCCAGTCACCCTCAAACTGGCTGCTCAATACGGCGGGGATAACTATTCCTTCACCATGCTTGGCGGATATGCGGTCCGAAGCGTAACGGATGCAGCGAGAGGATTCGTCGATTATGCCAATGTCCGTTCCTGTGCACTCTGGGGTGAAGTCCATACAAACGGAAAGATCTGGCAGGCCGGCGTGTTCGGTGCATATACAAAAAACCTGGGGATTGGAGAAACCGTGACCGGACCCTATTATGCCCGGGGAGCTGATATCGATTACATCTGGCGGGTTTCACCAAGGGTCCAGTACAGCATCAGGCAGTTCAGGGTAGCGCTAGAGCTGGAGTACACGGTAGCAGGGTATGGAAAGACTACAGCAAAAGGATTTGTATCGGATCCGAACCCCGTCGGCAACTTCAGGACATTGCTGGCGTTCTATTATTTCTTCTGAGGGATGCGAGATCCGGGATTAGAAGGATATGAACAGATTCCCGGATTCCAGGGTTTTTGCCGGATCCAGGATCCCGGTTCTCAGATCTAATTAATATACTTTTTTGGATCTACCGCGCTTACATTCCACATCCTTAAGAATGTAACCACTTTTGTTGTGTCATAACCCTTTTCCGTACAGTGTTCCAGGATACCGGAATCCTGGATATGCAACTGTTTCCCGTTACCGTCAAGGACCACGAACACCGGAAAACCGAATCGGTTCGGGAAAGCGTATTCTTCCAGCAACGCATAATCCCGTTCATCTTTCTTCCCGGGAATATTGGCCAGCAGGTAGATGTAATCAGCCTGAACCAGGGAATCGATGGCAGGCGTACCCGCCACCAGATTATGAAACCGGATGCACCAGGGGCACCAGTTGCCGCCAAACTGGACCAGCACATGCTTGTTCTCGGATTTTGCCTGCATGACAGCCGCTTTCAGGTCAGTCCGCACATCGGCTTCCGGATTATACGGACCCGTCCTCTCCTGGGCTAAGGATTGAAGCGTAAACCATAGCAATGCTACGACAAAAAATACTCTCTTCATTCGTACTTCCGTTTAGATTTCAAATTTAATCAGTACGTCACACCAAGAAAAATGGTGAAAAGGCATTGGTCTTGCAATTTCACCATTTCACTTGTCCGCTTGTCCCCTTGTCCGCCTGTCTATATCCCGTACATGTCGATGATCTCCTGCTTGCTCTTGCCAAGGATGTTGTATCTCTTTCCAACCTTGATAAAGGCATCCAGGGCCTTCTCGAGGTGATGGATCTCGTGGCCTGCAGAGATCTGGGTCCTGATGCGCGCCTGCCCCTGTGGAACGACCGGGAAGAAGAACCCGATGGCATAAACTCCCTCTTCATAAAGACCGCGTGAAACATCCTGCGACAACTTCGCGTTGAACAGCATCACCGGAACAATCGGCGTATCGCCTTCTTTTAGTACAAAACCGGCTTCTGTGAGGCCTTTCCGCCAAAATGCCGTATTTTTTTCTAGTTTATCGCGACGTTCCGTGTTGGCTGAAAGAATCTCCAGGACCTTGATCACTCCTGCCACAACAGGCGGAGCAATGGTGTTGGAAAAGAGATATGGACGGGCTTTCTGACGGCACATCTCCACCAGTTCTTTCCGCCCTGATACGCATCCGCCGGAAGCTCCCCCGAGACCTTTCCCGAAAGTGGTGGTGATGATGTCAACCTTGTCCATCACGCCGTATTTCTCATGTGTGCCGCGACCGGTCTTTCCGATGAAACCGCTGGCATGTGATTCGTCGACGAAAAGCAGGGCATCGTACTTGTCGCACAGAGCAGCCATTTCATCCAGTTTAGCAGTATCGCCGTCCATGGAAAATACTCCGTCGGTGATCACCATCTTCAGACGGCGGTCGTGATGCAGCTGGAGCTTGCTCTCCAGGTGAGCCATATCGGAGTGCTTGAAGGTATCGTGCATGGCGCTGCACAGCCTGATCCCGTCAATGATGGAAGCATGCACCAGCCGGTCGGAGATCATGACATCGTCTTTGGTCAGGACCGCCTCGAATACTCCGGCATTGGCATCCATGCAGGAAGGAAAGAGAATGGTGTCCTCTGTCGCAAGAAATTCGGATACCATGTTTTCCAGTTGCCTGTGGATATCCTGTGTGCCGCAGATAAACCTTACCGATGACATCCCGTAACCGTGGGAGTCCAGTCCTTCGTGAGCCGCTTTCACCACGTCAGGGTGGCTCGAGAGTCCCAGGTAGTTATTTGCACAAATGTTAATTACTTTTTTCAGGGAGGATCCTGAAGGAAACTCCACTTCGATATCGGCGGCCTGGGGCGAGTGAATATAGCGTTCCATTTTGAACAGGCCGGCGTCCTGCAGCCCGGTGAGGATAGTACTGTACATCCCCCTTGTTTTATCTGAATAAGCCATTGCTAATTTTCTTTATGGTTAACCTATGAAATCCTTCACCAGGATGCAGATCTTGTTTACTGAGTCAAACGCTTCGGGGGTGGCCTTGTCATCCGGGATTGAGATGTTGTATTTGTTCTCCAGGAACCTCTTCAGCGAAACCATTGAAAATGAATCCACGATGCCACCCGAAATCAGGGGGGTGTCGTAGTTTATTTCTGAATCATCATCTACATATTCACCAATAATGTAGGCTTTTACAACTTCATGCATGTTTTCCATGTTGTTCTTTGTTTTTGTTCTGTTTATACTAATTAGTCAATTGTTTTTTTTACCCACCCCTGCCCCTCCCTACTGGTAGGGAGGGGTCTCGGGGGTGGGTATTAATCATCTTCCAGCGTTGAGGTATCCCCGATCTCTTCACCCCACTCCTTGGCATGGAGAATCCTCCTCATGATCTTGCCACTTCGGGTTTTGGGAAGTGATTCCACAAATTCTATCTCCTGTGGCATCGCCAACGGAGAGAGTTTTTTCCTGACAAAGTTCATGATCTGAAGATCCAGGTCCTTACTTGCAATGAATCCGGGTTTCAATGTGACAAAGGCTTTCACTACTTCCATGTTCACAAAATCAGGTTTGGCAACGACGGCCGATTCAGCTACGGCCTCATGTTCCAGCAGGGCCGACTCCACTTCAAAGGGACTGACCAGGTGCCCTCCTGTGTTGATGACATCGTCGTCGCGGCCAACAAACCAGAAATAGCCTTCACTGTCAATGGAAGAGCGGTCGCCGGGAATATACCATCCGTTGACAAATTTCTTCCGGTAGGTCTCCTCGTTGTTCCAGTAGGTGCGCATCATGGAGGGCCAGCCGGGTTTGATGGCAATGAGCCCCATCTTTCCGCTTTCATTAAATGGGTTGTATGTCTCAGTATCAACCACTGTTGCAAAGATGCCCGGGAATCCTTTTCCCATTGAACCCGGTTTGATCTTCATGCCGGGAAAGTTGGTGATCACAATACACCCGGTTTCGGTTTGCCAGTAGGTATCCAGAAATGGCTTCCCGAAAACCTTTTCTGACCAGATGACCGCTTCGGAGTTCAACGGCTCTCCAACCGATGCCAGGTGGCGGAGAGAGGAGAGATCGTATTTTTTCACAATGTCATCCCCCGCTTTCATCAGGGAACGGATCGCTGTTGGGGCGGAGTACCAAACGGTAACTTTATGCTTCTCGATGAAGCGGTACCAGTTGTCGGCCGAAAATCCTGCATCAAGAACACATTGGGTTACCCCATTGCTGAATGCTCCGATGATCCCGTAAGAGGTTCCGGTAACCCAGCCCGGATCGGCCGTGCACCAGTAAATGTCGTCGTCGTGCAGGTCGA
>Ga0172368_10000944_pt1 | contig 40842 bp, 26 predicted proteins | sample Lak11m_FD_114540 | JGI IMG/M metagenome (GOLD analysis project Ga0172368, IMG submission 114540) | Freshwater microbial communities from Kabuno Bay, South-Kivu, Congo - kab_022012_11m | ecosystem: Environmental > Aquatic > Freshwater > Lake | place: Democratic Republic of the Congo: South-Kivu... | reverse complement strand
TTGAGTTTGATCTCTTTGTTTTTAACATCCAACAATGCTGCCAACAGTCTTACCTGGCCGGTGACCTTAAAGTCATATGCCATTTCTCTGTATTTGTAAGCCTTTTTTTCAGCAATCGCGGCCGGTTTACTTTTACCTTCTGACATCAGCAAATCGTTATATGAATCATACAGCGTTGCCAACCAATCATTATTCATTAATTTTTCCGCCAGTGGAATTGCATGTTGAGTCAGGCATAATTCGGCTTTTGAATATTCCCGTTTATCAATATAACTATACACAAGGTTATTATATGCGATCATTATCACCTCGGGGGAGGTGCCATAAGTAACTGTTTTAATGGCTGTATTATAATATTTGATTGCACTGTCAGGGTCTTCAAACCAGATACCGATGTTTATCCATATACGCGCTACTGCTTCTTCAGTCCCCGGTGATTTTTTTAATAATTCCACTGCCTGTTTGCTCACCCTTACAGCTTTACTGACGTCTTTTTCAAAATGTGACAAACTACCCAAAGCCACACCCATTTGTTTGTTTAGGTAAAACCTCGACGCAATATTATATGCACTATCATACATTTGCTTTGCATGGGAAAAATCATGAAGGTCATATTTAATGTTGCCAAGATTATTATATGCAGTGGATAAATTTTCGTAATCTTTGGTAACGTAGGCCAGCCTGATCGCCGAATCCAGGAGAACAATGCTTGTTTGATAATCAAATGCAGATTGGTATATATCCGACAAGCCCAGGAAAATTGTCGGTTTTAATTGATTAAGATTGTATTTATCAGCAATTTTGAGGGCCCGGTTAAAGTAAATGAAGCTGGAGTCAGTTTTCTGATTAAAATAAGCAGTTCCCATCATAATATTGGCTTTCGCCAAAAAAAAAGGAATTCCCCGTTGTTGGGCTAATGAAAGAGCTTGTCGGGCAAAGTTAATGGATTTAGCGGAATCATTTAACCTGGTATCACTGACCAACGAGTCTAATTTATCAAGTGAGTCGGCATATACCCGTTCACTTTCCTGATAAGGTAAACCGGCGGGTGACTTAATTGATTTTTGACATCCCTGGATAATGGATATCAGCATAATAAGGGAAAAGAAAATTTTGACATCCTTCTGCATCCGCATTTGGTTCTCAAGCCTTTCGGGTTAATGTGGCGGTTCCGGAGTTTATATTGAATTTCAAAACCAGCTCAAATATAAGCAAGGCGAATGGAATTGTGAAGAGAAATATACGTTTGCAAAACCCTAATCATCCGAAAACCTCTTCAACATCTCCCTGTACTGCGAGAAAACATTGGCCCGCGAAATAAATCCCAGGTATTTCCCATTCGCAAGGACAGGTAAATTATACCGGTCGCTCTGCTGGAAAAGCTGTATCACGGTGTCCATGGTATCGTTGGGATTGATCGAGTAATCTGGCATGAACAACAGGTCCTTTACATAGGTAACTTCGTAAAGCGACTGGTCGAACATGATCTGGCGGATGTTGTCAAGCATCACAATGCCATGGAAGGTGCCTTCACGATCGACCACCGGAAAAATATTACGCGTAGCCGTTGCCACGACCTTTACAAGTTCCCCGAGGGTAGCCTCCGGGTCGATGCTTGCAAAGTTTGTCTCGATCAGCAGGCGGGGCGACATGAATGAAAGTATCGCCTTATCCTTGTCATGGGTGATCAATTCCTTGCGGGCTGCCAACTGACGCGCGTAAATGGAATGGCTTTCAAAGATATGCGATGTTAGGTAAGCAATCGCGGATACAATTATAAGCGGGGTCAGCAGCAGGTACCCGCCTGTAATCTCCGCGATCAGAAAAATAGCGGTGAGCGGGGCGTGCATCACCCCGGCCATCATCCCGGCCATGCCAACGAGCGTAAAGTTGCTTTGTGAGATGTGAAATCCGAATATGGTATTCAGCAGTGTCGCGAAAAAATATCCGCAGATCGCGCCGACAAAAATAGAAGGAGCGAAAGTCCCGCCGATCCCGCCGCTACCCTGAGTCATCGCCATGGCGACCACTTTCATGATGATCAATCCGAAAATGATGAACAGGAACGACCAGTGGTTCTCTTTCAGGAAGCCAAATAATGTTGAATTGCCGATTATTTCCCCGTTCCCGTCAATGACGCCTTTCAGTACCGTATAACCTTCGCCGAACAACGAAGGATAAGCGAAAATAAGTATGGCTAATGATATGCCTGAAATGGCTACCCTTACGACCGGAGATACTTTTTTTAACAATGATTCGATGCCAATACTTCCACGGATAAAAAAAATAGAGACAAATCCCGTGAAAACACCTAATAAAAGATAGAAAGGGATCTGGCGCAGGACGAACGGACTGTTCAGGGTGAATGAAAACAGGACCTCATTGCCCATGAGAAGATACGCCACCAGGGAGGCGGTGACTGTGGTGATCAGCAAAGGGATCAGCGTGGTCAGCGTGAGGTCAAGCATCAGTATCTCAAGAACGAAGATCGCCCCGGCAATCGGCGCTTCAAAAATACCGGCGATTGCCCCGGCGGCGCCACAACCGATCAGCAGGGTGGTGGTACGGTAATCAAGCCTGAATATCCTGGCGAGGTTTGACCCGATGGCTGAACCGGTCAGGACGATCGGAGCTTCAGGCCCGACGGAACCGCCAAAACCAAGCGTCAGCGTGCAGGCAATTAGCGACGAAAATGTGTTATGGGGCTTTATCTGACCATCGTTTTTTGAGATGGCATAGAGCACCTTGCTTACGCCATGGCTGATGTTATCCTTCACAATGTAACGGATGAACAGTATCGTGAGAATGATCCCGATTACAGGAAAGGCGAGATACAGATAAAAAATGCCATGGTAACTGAATCCGTTGGTAAGAAAATAATTCGTATAGTACAGGGTGTTTTTCAGGGCAACAGCAGCTAATCCGCTGCCAATCCCAACCAATATGCTGAGGATCAGTACAAATTGCCGATGTTTAATATGACGCAGGCGCCATACCAGAAGCTTACCGGTGATCGGTTTTAGAATCAAGTTGCTGCAAATGTAACTTTTTTTCGAACTCTCTTGCTTTTGCAGGCAATCCGGCATAGTTGTAACTTGCAGCAATATTTCGCAACAGGTTGGTGTCGGTCTTATCAATTTCATAAGCCTGCAGCAGGTAATCAAGCGACTTCCCGAACTTGCCCTGCATGCCCATTGCCACCCCGAGACTCTTCAGAACGGCAGGATTTTCTGGATTTACGGCATAGGCTTTCTCCAGGTTCTCAACCGATTTCCCCATGTCATGATAATATTTGCCATAGATCCTGCCGATACATTCAAGCGCGTTGTCATCGCGCGGATCATTGGAAACAATGGTCTTGTAATCGGCTAACGCAGCCTCGTACCGGTCTTTGTCAAGATACTCTCTCGCCCGCTTTTCGTAAATGAAGTTCATTCGCCCGTCGGGATACTGACGCAGTACATCCGACCATAAAGTTTCGTCGTCCTTCCACACTTTTGTTCGAGCATTCGTCAAATAAGCGAAAACAATGCTCATGACCAGCGATGCAACTGCCAGGCCATAACCAGCGTATTTCAGCGGAGATCTCCGGTGGATGAGATGATCGATCAGCATCCCGATGATAAAGGATAAACCGATATATGGAATGTAGGTGTACCGGTCGGCCATGATCGCTTTCCCGACCGAAAGGAACTGCAGCACCAACGCGATGGTAAAAAAATAGAAAAGGATCCCGAAAACGATCATCCGGGGGATTTCGCCTTTTCGAACGGTAAGCCAAACGAGAATACCGGCAAGCGCTAAACAAACATATGGAGCGATCCGGAATAGTGGGGGCAGTAGTCCGGTCGGGGATATTGCCGGGTAGGGATAAAAAGCAGAAAGACCAGCCGGATAAAGGAAGTTGATAAAATAGGAGATCAGCCCATACGATGCGTGCATGATCCGCTGGTACAGCGTAAACGTCTCAAATTCATTGATGGCGCTCAGCGATTGAAGTTTTACCGACATGACCCCGATCAGGATGGCAACGATAAAAAAAGGTAGTTTTTCGATCACAAGCCTCCACGTGAACTTCCGGCGCTGAAAGAAGTCAGTCAGTAACAGGATCACAGGAAACGAGACGGCCATGGCTTTCGAGAGGCATGAAAGGATGAAAAACAGGAATGCCAGGACAAGTTTCCAGGTTTTTTCATCTTCCAGGTATTTCAGGTAGGTGATCAAGCCGGCAAGGAAAAAGAGTGTATAAAGGACATCTTTCCGCTCGGAGACCCAGGCAACCGATTCGACATGCACCGGATGAACCGCAAACAAAAACGCGGCAATCGCGGCAGGCAACAATTTCCGCCCGGCAAGGAGCCACACGAACACAAATACGAGCATGGCATTGAACCCGTGAAGGATCATATTGGTCGTTTGGTAGGAGGCAGGCGACAAACCGGATAACTGGTAATTCAGGGCGAGGGAAAGCGTGGTCAGCGGATGATAATTGTTAATAAGTCTTTGAAAATCATCCCCGTAGGAGAAAATATTGACGAGTCCCTGCCAGGAAAGGTCATGAAGCAACTGGTTGTGGATAACATAAACGCCATCATCCCAGGTATTGATGAAATCGTTTTTCACCATGGGAGAAAAGACGATGATAACAACCATGAACAGTACCATCATGGCGCCATAAAACAGGTATGGTTTTTTCGTCGGGAGCGATGCGGCGGCACTCTTTTTTACCGCGGGAATTTGCTTTCCCTGAGATTTTTTCTTTACCGGTTTGTTTTTCATGCTCATCGGATGAAATTTCACTACATACCCTTCTGGTTTTCAATACGAAATTGAATAAAGAAATTCAAATCCCCAACCTCCGGTGGATGGATGGTATATGCTCCGAACTCCCATTTCAACCGGTGCCACGAACCTGAGAAGATGAAAATCGGCCGTGAGTTCGCCACCAATCGATTGATATTCATTGGTATATCCCGGATTTATTCCATTGGCCCAATCGTAATACAGATTCAATGTCAATCGTTTCAGGTAAATGACCGATCCGAAACTGAAATCGGGATAAATAAGAGGCAGTTTATAATTCAGGCGCATGCTCACCAACTCATCATCATAAATGCCGGCATACCCTCGTGGATAACTGACCATGTTTGCAAATGAATAGGAGAAAATATCCTTGTCCATGCGTTGCTGGTATCCGGCATAGATCCAGATACCCTGATGGCGCATGATCCCCGGGAAGTAAAGGTTCGCGTTCGCTGCAAAAATTGATCCCATGTCGTTGTCCCCGAACGGTGTGTGCCTGAAAATGATATCGACCGACTGACCCAATGGGGGGTAGACATCCTTTTGGTTTGATTGCCGGTACTGCGAACCGGTCACGCGATAATCTATAGTCTGAATATAGCCGCTGGTAAAGTTATCTGGTGTAGAGGCATTGTGATTGATGCCGGTAAGTGTGGTTCCGATTGAAGGTTGCAGGTATCTTGAAAATCGACCTTGTGAAAAATTCCATGGAATGCTGGCATAGGCTTTGAAATTGGTCTCCTGCCAGGTAAACCGGTATGTTTCGTTGCTTCCATGATACCGGGCATAAGCGGCACGGTTTCCGATGTCGAACCGGAAGGAGAATGCAGGGTACCATCCGCGGTAGTTCAAACCTGCATAGAACTTTCCGGTTTGTTCGGTGACATCATACTCCCATCCGGCATCGGCAAACATCGTGCTCAGTGCATTTTGTGAGAGCAGCATCACTCCGGGGCTGATACTGAGGTTGTTTACATCGAACGATGCGGGAGCCCAACTGTGAGGATTAAAGAGATTCAGGATTTTCGAATATCGCCTGGTTGAAAATATTTTTCCGGTAATTGAATCGGTTGCCAGGTTATAGTTGTCGGAAGTATTCATTTTATATATGTTCCGTTCAATCACACTGTCCTGGATATTGGCTGTTTCCTGTGATGACAGGGGATCATATAACCTGTAAGATTGGTTGTTCACCTGTTGTAACGGCACCCAGGACAATGTATCAATGTTTGCCTCCGCCACCATGAGTCCATCGGAGGTGTAATCGGAAAAGATCAGATATTTTTTATCCCTGGAAACCGTCGGATCAAAGGTTGCGAACCGGCCGGATGAAATTTTGAAAATCGCGCGGGTCAGGGTATCCATGGCATAGATATCTCCGGATCCGTGCTGATCAATGCTGTAGATGATATACTGATTGTAAGCCGTTACAAGTCCTGTGAATTCATTAAAAGTTGCCGGGAGCAGGGTCCGGAGTGTCCCGGTGGCGGTATCGATTGCAACCACCGATTGTCCCTGTGCCGTGAGCAGTGTGAAAAATATCCTGGTTGCATCCGGCGACCAGTTAGGCCGGAGTGCCTGGCCATAGTCCGGGATGGTGTAACGCCTGATCAGCCTGCCCGATGGAACCTGAAGGATATCGATGAAACACTGGTTGATTTCGGATACATGTACTGCCGTCACCTGTGAACCATCGGGCGAGATGACCGGTGAAAAGTAACGTGTTTTACCTGCCAGCGTGTGTTGTTTCCCTGTCTTAAAATCGTACAACCTGATCCTGGCAGCATTGCGGTTCGTCCACCGTGCATCGTACGCCCATTCAGACCAGGCAAGATAATTGCCCCCGATGGATGTCGTACCGGTCAAATGGTAACCGGGTGTCAGGAGGATCCTTTCCCTCCCTGTTCTCCGGTCGATCAGGACAAAACGCCCGACATCATCCATGCTCGATTTGTCGGCCAGGATGGTGGAATCATTCAGGAGGAGGGGATGATGATAGGAAGTATAGTTTTTTGGATTTCTGGTAGTTATGTGCCTCACGGACCAGTGCGTTGACAATCGCAGCTGATGTTGCCACGCGCTGTCAAGTTCGCGGAGCGATTGTTTGTAAAGTCCAGTTTTCCACATCCCGGTTACTTTTCGTATACCGCTGTTGAATGGAACCACCATGAATGGATACCTGGCAACCCGGTCCAGGGCGGTATTCCACAATTCCGGGCCATATCGTTCGCGTGACTGCCCCACCAGGTAGTAACCGAGGGAATAGGCATCGGGTGTAAAAGTTTTGTAGGATCCCAGGGTAGCTTTATCATAGGAGTAGATCCCTTTCTCGACGATCTGTGCCTTCAGGGTGCTTTCAAAAAGTGCCGATCGCCCGCGACCCGCCTTGCTCATGGCCGTTTCAGTCACCGTGGCATCGCCTTCCAACAACCATGATGGTACGTACAGGCCAAGGATCCCTCCGGTGATCTGTTCGCCGAAAATATAATAGAGCGCTTTTGAAAATCCCTGGTTGATCTTGCTGATCTGAATGGCATGCCGGTATTCATGGATCGCGAGCTGCTCAAGCCATTCTTCCGCGTAGGTTTGTTGCGGAGGGCAGGTGTATAATTCAATGCGTTTGGGCGCCCATACGGTTAGTCCGTTGGAGATGGAAGATCGGGTATGGAGAATGATTGGAATGCGTGGAACCCTGGCGGTCAAAGTCGTTGACTCATTGCGGGAAATGATATCCATAATGTTGGCAAGATATTGGGCCTTTTTTTCGAATGGAGCAGGGAAGATGAGTTGGAAACGGTCGGTCCTGATCTGTCTCCACCGGATGGATGCCGGGTCCTGGCCTGTGCTGTAATACTGGCTGAAACCATGCAGGGTTATTAAAAAGCACACCAATATTGAGACATGGGTTTTCATGGAGTCAGGTGACAGGGTAACAGGGTGACAAGGTGACAGGGTGACAGGGTGTGAAGGTAACAGGGTGACGGGTTAGCGGGTAATGATTAATTTACGAATGACCTTGTTTTGCCTGTTGCTTAATACCACTGAATAAATTCCAGCAGGGACCTGCCGAAGGTCGATCTGCATTTCGAATTTGCCCTTTACCTGCACATTTGTCTGTTCAAATATCTTTGAACCCAGGTAGTTATACATGAGAATGGAATATGATCCCTGGCCGCTGTTGGTAACAGAAACCATGAATTTTCCATCATTGGGTACAGGGTAAATGCTGAAATCATGGCTCTGCAACTCCTGCGTCCCGGTGATCACGACCCATACCTTGTTCGAGACTGGCGATGAACATCCGTTAATGGTAACCACGCACCAGTAATAGCCTGTGTTGTTCGTAACCGTGTACGACTGGCCTGTAGCACCCGGAATCGCGTTTCCTTCATAATACCACTGATTTCCCACCGGGGAACTGCTTGTAAGCACCGCACCGATCGCCGAAACAACAGGGGCTTCCGGGACAGCATTAATTAATACATTGAATGCCGGTGAAACTGTGCCGCTTCCGCAACTGTTGATCCCTGCCACTGTGATCACACCCATACCCGCAGGCGGACCGAAGGTTACTACAATGCTGTTGGGCGTCGCACCAATGGTATAGGTTGCCCCCGCAGGAAGTGTCCAAAAGTATCCCGCGGCGTTGGCAATCGGGGGAACGCTGTATTCAACACCCGTGGCTCCCGAACAAACCGATGAAGAACCTGTGATGATCCCTGCCGCTGCAGGAAGGGGTCCGACAGCTACCGCGAAGGGGGGCGACAGCGATCCGTTCCCGCAACTGTTCGTACCGGCAACGGTAATGTTCCCCGACATGGCGTTCGCCGCAAAATCTACGGTAATATTCCTGGTTCCTGCACCGGAAGCAATCGTAGCTCCCGCAGGCAGGTTCCATGTATAAGATGTGGCATTAAGAATTTCCTGACACGAGTAAGCAACCCCGGTCGCTCCGGCACATAAAGATGCAGTGCCTGTAATTGTACCTGCCGCGTTCGGTAAAGGATTCACGAACAGGTTATACACGGTCGGGGTGACAGCAGAACATCCGAAGGTATTGGTAAAAGTCACATTGACCCATTGGGCGCCGACACTGTTCCAGGTAACATTGATGGTATTGGTTCCCTGTCCTGAAACGATCACCCCGCCGGAACTGATGTTCCAGGCGTAGTTTAACATGCCGCTGTTGGTAATATACTGGTTGTTGACAGAATTGATACACGGGTTGTTACTGCTTCCGATGACGGGAACGGCGGCAGGATTTATCGTGACATTAAAAATTGTCGGAGTGATTGCAACACATCCGGTGGGATTTGTATAAGTCACGCTTACAGTCCTGTTCCCGGCATATGGCCATAAAACGGTGATGGCATTGGTACCGGCTCCTGAAATGATCGTCCCGCCAATGGACACGGCCCAGTTATAATTGGTCATCCCGGGTTCGGTAGTATATACTATATTTGCTGCATTCGCGCAAACCACACCCGGACCTGAAATCGTGGGAACAGGCAATGAAATGACCGTTAATGGGAATGATGCAGGTGCAGCAGCCGTACAACCTGCGCCGTTGGTGTAGGTAACCGTTACGGTTTGCGGACCGGCTGTGGTCCAGTTAACCGTGATGCTGTCGGTTGTTGATCCTCCGGTAATGGTTCCTCCTGCCGATACAGTCCATAAATATCCGGTCATACCAGCTTCGGTGGTATAAAGATTCCCGGACGAATTGATGCAAACAGTTGCAGGTCCGGTGATCGTGGGCACCGGTTGGGGATTGACCGTGATGGCAAAGGCCGGAGATAATGCGCCGGTTCCGCAAACGCTTGTACCGTAGACCGTTATATCGCCAGAGACAGCGGAAACAGAAAAACTGACCGTGATGGAATTGGTATTTGCCCCCGCGGTGATGGTGGCTCCCGCCGGTAGCGTCCAGGTATAGGAAGCAGCATTGGGAATAGCCGGGACAGTGTACACATAGCCTGTTCCGTTCTTACATACATTGACCGGGCCGCTGATGGTACCGGCAGCAGATGGGGCAGGGCAGGTCGTGGTGAAAGTAAGGTCATTCCCGTTGGATGTCCCCTGAACATTATCGCCGTTGATCCTGAAATGATAAGTGGTGTTCTGTGTAAGTCCGGTGATGTCGGCTAACGCGGTGTTCGCCGTTCCGCCGGTTACAATGGCCGGGATGCCCGGAACGACAGAACCATAGGATGTTGTGAGTCCGTATTCAAAACTGATCGTGGTTGTGTTGAAGTTCGCGGTCACCTCCCCATTCAGGGTTGCCGTGGTGGCATCGATCAGCGTGGCGGCAGTTGTTAGTACGACAGGTCTTGGCTGGGAGCCGGTATATGTGCCAGAAGCGGTAAGACCGGTGGCATTTAACTGGTGGAGCGCATTGTCAACCAGCCCAAAATCAGTAAACGGGGCCGGGACCACCTGCATTGAAAACATCTGAAGTTCATTACCGGCCACATCACCGGGATTATACTGGAAATTAGCTGAACAATTGAAACCTGTAATGGCTGATGAGGATACAGTCCAGTAGCGGTTCAGGTAACTGGATGTATTGGGATCCCCCGGGTATTTTTCATTGACCAGGTTGACGCCGGCATAATTTCCTGTCCCGAATGTACCGGAGGTAAAATTCAACGCGACCGGTGAATATTCAGGGGTACCCGTAATATCGCCGACAGGGAAAACAAAAATTCCCGTAAATCCCGCGGTGAATCCTTTAAGTAATTGTCCGGTCCCGGTGGCCACGATCATGGCCGACGCAGAAGGTGTGCCGGTAATGGAGGAGGTTGGATTCAGCATCACATCATTGGGGCCAAGTGTGAGAAAACCATTGCTCAGTTTTAAATTGCCATTCAATGTAACCGGGGAATTCAGATCGATCCCGGCATTGTTTGAAATTTCAAGTGTCAGGTTTGCATTTGCATTCATAGTTCCGTTGATCGTGATGGATTGCGGAGCGCTTCCCGACATGGTAACGGTACCGGCAGATGCCGGTGAGAAATTAAGGATCGCAGCCGGTTTCACCAGGATGGAGCCTTTGATCTGGTGTAAACCCGATGTGGGGCCGGTCATGTTGAAATTGAATGTTCCATTGGTAATGGTGAAGTCGTCGATCGAAACGGGATTACCTCCCGTGGGACTGAGCGTGACGCCGGGTGCATCCATCTCGAAGTTGGAATAAGTCCTTCCGGAGAATGAAGGAGTGAGGTTGGCCATGACCTTGAAAAGACTTCCGGTCTGGAATACGACCACGCTGTTTGGCTGGCCGGCGCCGAATGGATTGCTCCCGGCCTGCTGCAGGTACGTTGAACCATCTGAAAATATTACGGATCCAAGCGAAGATGTCCCGAACGCATTTCCCGAAAAGAAGGTTCCTGCAGTGAAGACAGAACCATTGTTGAACATGATCGCCCCTGGATCGGCTGCAGTAAGGCGATGCGCGGTGGATGATGTGGATGAGAATTTCATATTTCCGCTGATGCTGCCGGTTGCCGTGGTAACGATAACAATGGAAATTGCATTGACGGCATTCAGGTTCAGCGCGCAACCTTCCGGGATCTCAAGGTCTGCCCCCGCTGCTCCTGAAATGGTAAGCGCGACAGGTCCCGCGCTTTGAAGGTTGATGGTTGAATTATTCGCCATCAAAAATCTGGAAATAGTCTGCGTGGGAACTCCTGTGATGGTCTTTGTTGTTCCTTCATTGAACTGAAGGACATCACTTGTTGTTGCGACATTACGGGCAGGATTCCAGTTCGCGGGTGTGGTCCAACTTCCGTTGTCGGCACCCTGCCATGTATAGACCGTTGAAGCGGTACCTGTTGTAGTGGCTGTCGCAGTCGGGACCACGGGAATTGTATAATAGTTGTATGTTTCATTGTTCACGCCATCCCAGGAATAAGGAAAAATCGTGAAGGAATACTGTGTTCCCGGCGACAGGCCTGTGATCGTCCTGGTTAGTGTGGAGCCTGGTGCGACTAATGCTGCCACGGTCCCATCTCCTAAAGTACTGCCTTCGGAATATCCTGTTGCATCGGCCGGTATCCCGGAAGGTTCTGTTGCACCTGTCTTTTGCAGTATGATATAACCATCTGCACCCGTGGCCGCGGAAGTCCATGCGAGGTTGATGCTGGTGTTTCCCCCGGCGACAGCAGTGAATCCTGCAACATGTGATGTAGGTTCATCGGAGAGGGTAAAAAATGACCCTTCACCGGTAAGGCTTGTTCCGATGCTGTTGCTGGCATAGGCTTTGAAATAGATCAGCGACTGTGCCGGAAGTCCGCTCCTGGTATGAGAAAAGATGCCTGTCGCGGTGCCGCCTTCTGCCAGTTTGTTGTCGGCGATGGTAACCCCGGGCGAAGTATTCCAGACTGTTCCCCGTTCAGTAATTGCCGCACCTCCGTCATTTGTAATGGTTCCCCCCAAAATCGCCGAGTTGTTACCGATAGCCGATGCTGCCGGCAGGGTAATCACCGGTGCGGTAACAATGGCTTCGGTCGCCTGGCTGTTTGGATTCAATGTAGCCGCTGCGGTGAGGTAACTGGTAGAACTTCCGGACCCGTTATACTCATAGACCCTGAGCCAGTAAGTAGTATTTCCTGCAAGACCCGTAACGGCAACGGTTGCCACGTTCCCGTTGAATACCACCTGTTCACCTGATCCTCCGTATGCAGGATTTGCCGTAGGATCGGTTCCATCCACGGGATTGGTAAAGCTGTTGGAAGTATTGATCACGGTGATCCTGTTAGTACCATCGCCGTTGGTCCAGTTCACGTTCATGCTGTTGGAAGTCACACCGCTGAAAGTTATGTCATGGGCCTGGACGGTAGGAGGAACAATGGCTGCAGGAAGAACATCCGTCCAGGAAAGACCGGTTCTTATGCCGTCGATGATCAGGTTCTGTGATGAATTGAACTGGCGAATGGCCACGGAGCCCGGACTTATGTCGGAAATGGCTGCATCAGTCAGCGGGCCTATGGTCGGTATGGCTGGTTCTACAGGTGGAATTGCCGAATCGAGAACAAACAAACTGACTATATCATTGTTGGTACCGCTTACAATTTCATATTTAAGCACCAGCAGATAGGTCGTGCCAGGTGAATAGGTGGCCGCTGAAAACGTACCTGTATTGCTTCCAACACTTACGCCAAAGTGATTGGTGGCATCCATGAAGATCCTTCCCCGGTAACTTGTCCCAATCGGATCACCACCCAGATGAAAAAAATATCCGGCTGCCGTGGTCGTGATATTGACCATAAAAGCCGTGTAAATCACACCGGCCGTCTGTATCGTGAAAACATGGTTGTCATCTTCACCATTGTTGTCAGCCAGGGCTGCATTTCCAATACCTGATCCAACATAGCCGGTGAATGTCAAACCTCCGTTATTGACAGTAATAGCCTGTGTACCGGACCCGGAATGTGCTGTCCAGCCATGCGCGGTGATCAGATCGTTGGCCGGATAATCAAAGTTTTCCTCCAGCAATAACTGGCCATGCCCGGTTTCGTGAAAACCCAGCAAAACAGCCACTGAAATAATGAATGTCAAAAACGTATATTTTTTCATAGTTATGATTATTTATTCAATGGGGTCGCCTCAAAATTCAAAAACCACAGCAAAGACGCAAAAACGCAAAAAAGATAGTGCCTATATTCAACTCTTTGCGTCTTAGCGCCTCAGCGGGTAATGAACAATAGTACCTTTTGAGACATGTTTATTCTGGTACGTTATACAAAAGTATAAACTAACTGATACAATGACTATGTTTTGTTAAGAATTAATGCGATAAATAAGAGGGTGTCTTAACTAAAGACCTTCCAGGTTTTTAAAACCTGGAAGGTCTGAAAATAAAGAGGCTGTTTTGCTTAAAGACCTTTCAGGTATTAAAAACCTGGAAGGTCGGAAAAACCCATGGTTCAGCTTAATTGGTCAGGATGACCTTTACCGTTTGAACCTTTTCGCCCGCTGTAAGCTTCACAAAATAAATACCCGGAGGATTGCCTTTGATCGAAACTTCCTGTTTCCGTACCGGTTGCAGTTCCGTGGTCAGGATATTCCCTCCAAAGGGACCCAATACTTCTACCCTGACCTGTGAGGTGATCGTCTCACCGCGCTGTTCAATGGAGAATACTCCCGTGGTCGGATTCGGGAATATCTTAAATGTATTGTTCATCAGGCTGAGACCGGCTTCTTCGATGCTTTCAATCACTACCGGTGCTTTACCGGAGCAGTAAGGACCGTTCGGAACGATAACACCCGTCATAAAACCACCTTCATGTACGATGGTGCCCGGCAGGTAAAGGATATTGTGTCCGGCCTTCATTCCTGCTGAACCATTGGGCATAATTTCAAAAATCGTGCTGTTTCCCGCCACCGTAATGGTATATGTTGCATTGTAGCATATGGCATTTCCCGCGGTTATAGTTTCTGCAACCGATAAATTGGCAGGAACGGTGAAGATCGAAATCGCATATTCCGACATATTACCTTCCACATCACAGGCATTGAGACCAAATACACTAACATTGCCGGATGTGGCACCTGCGAAGAAGATGACTGTTACAGTATTCGTTCCATCACCCAAAACAATTTCATATGGAGCCGGGAAGGACCAGATGTAGTTTGTTGCGTTTGTGATCGCGGGAACTGTATATTGGTATTGTGTAGTCCCGTCGGCATACACGGTCGATGGACCTGAAATCTGGCCTGCATCACCCGTCGGCAGGCATCCTGTCGTAAAGAAAAGTTCGCTTCCGTTGGAAGTACCTGAACCATTGGTGGCTGTTATCCGGTAGTAATAGGTTGTATTCTGTGACAATCCCGTGAGGTCAGCCGTAATGGCGTTTATTGTACCTCCGGTGACAATTGCAGGAACGCCCGGAACCGGTGGTCCGTAAGTACCGGGTGTGGTGCCGTACTCAAAATTCACGGCGGAACTTTGATTGTTGGCATTTACAGTTCCATTCAGGGTGGCGGTCGTGGCTTCAACGAGGGTCGCTGCATTGGTCACCACCGTGGGTGCCAGTGTGGTTGCGGCAGATGCACGTATAACGATGTTATCGAGCCGGTTGTTCCCGGTTGCAGAGGCAGCGCCGGTGAAAGTGATCCTAAGGTAAACTACAGGGGCGCCATCCAAAGCATCGATGGTATTCATATCGAGTGTCTGGGTGATAAAGGTCGAAGTGTTCACGGCTGTATTGGTGCCAAAATCGGTAAAAGCTGTTCCATCGGTACTCCATGCCCATTGATGGTTATTAAATCCGGTGGCGGTGCCACGGGTTGCAAAAGTCAGAATGGGATCCTGCAGGGCAGACATGGAGAATTTTATGACCATGCTTTTCCCATTTGACGAAAGTCCTGTTCCACCAACCGGGCAATATGAGCCGCCGGCATAAATAGCGGTCCCTTCCCTGGGATCATTGGTCGTTGTACCTCCAAACATGGTCAGTTCATTGAGTGAAGTTGCCGTGGTCCATGCAGATGATCCATTGGTACCATCGGCAAATAACATAGCTGTCGCGGATTGTTCCCCGAAATTCGCCGCGACTGAAGATGGAGTCAGCGGGGCGGCATAAGTCGAATCAAAGGTCCATGATGCCGTCGGATTTACAAATACAAGTGTTGTCGTAGTGGCTGTCGGAGCATCAGGAACAGTCTTGTAATCGATATTGGTGCCAGTATTGGTATATGCATATATTTTGAAATAGTAGGGAGTTGAACCATAAAGTGCGGTCCATGTGAAGGTTTGTAATCCATGGTTAACATACACAAAACCACTTCCATCACCCAGACCGGGATCGGAAGTAGGCTGGACACCATCAACCGGGTCAATGAAAACGCCGGTGGTATTTCCCATAACGAGGAATCCGGTGGCAGGCTGCAGCCCGTCATTATCCAGCCAGGTGGTAACCAGGGATGAATAGCTGTATGAGTTAGCCGCGAATGAAGCCGCGTGGTTGGTAGGCTCACCAAGCAACGTGGTAAAACTCGATTCGGTTGTAAGCGTGGTGCCGGCGCTGTTGGTGGCATATGCCGCATAATAAATTGGCGTATTCGCGGGCATTCCGGTACGGGTATGGGTAAAAATACCGGTGGTGGTGCCTCCTTCGGCTAATTTGTTATCGGCAATGGTCACACCTGGTACTGTCGCCCATACTGTCCCTCTTTCAAGAATGGGAGCTCCGCCATCCGCGGTAATGTCTCCTCCGAGGATTGCCGAGGTAGCTGTGACAGAGGTGGCGGTTGGTGAGGAGATCACCGGTGGCGTTGCAGTGGCTGCCGTGGTCTGGCTTAATGGATTGTTGGCCCCGGCCACACTGCAATACATGGTGTTTGTCCCTGTTCCGTTGTATTCCCATGCCTGGAACCAGTAGGTGGTGTTCGCGGTGAGCCCGCTTACGATCGGGACAGTATTGCCCGAACCATTAAAGATCACTTGTTCGCCTGAACCGCCATACACCGCGTTTGCAGCAGGATCTGTGCCATCGGCAGGTATTGTGAAGGAGTTCGTCGTGTTGATCTTGACAACCCGTTTTGTTCCGTTTCCGTTTGTCCAGGCAACATCCATCTGGGTCTGGAGGATATTGTTAAATGTAAAGTTGGAAGATTGAGTGGTAGGTGCAATGATGGTACCTGTACCCGTAACATCTGCCCATGTCAGACCGATACGGATACCGTCGAGTTTTAATGCCGGTGAATTTGTACCTTGCCGAAGGGCAACAGTCCCAATATCAACCGGATCGGTATTGATATCAGTTGCAGTGGCAGTTGGCAATGGTTCGGTTGCTCCCAGGATAGGATCAATAAATATGGAAACAACATCATTGGATGTGCCAGCAACTATCGTATATTTCAATACGATCAGATAAGTTGTATTCAGGGAATATGTAAAAGGAGTATAAACAGCAGTACCAGAGGCATAGGAAATGCCAAAAGCTAAATTGTCGCTCGCGTCCTTTTTGACGAAGACCCTTCCTCTGAAGGTGCTCCCCAATGTGGTTGGTCCCAAATGAAAGAAATAATCGCCTGTAGTGTTCATTGCCGTTACTTTAACAATAAACGAAGCATACATGGATCCGGTCGTTTGAGAAGAGAATGTTCTGTTAACATCTTCTCCTGAGGCAACTAACGCTGTTTCATCCCCAATACCCGAAGAAAGATAGTTGGTGTATGTAATGGATGCTGCTGTGACCGCTATAAAATTGGATGCGCCTGAATGGTTTGTCCATCCATGGGCTGTTAATAATTCACCTACGGGATAAGCGAAATTCTCCTCCAATAATAGCTGACCTTTCGACACAGTTGAATATCCAAACGTCAGAAGCGCCATGACAAATAAAAATAAATACTTTTTCATACGATTGCGTTTTACGTTAATTTTTTTATACAAAAATAGGAATTAAACAACGGGAACCAAAAGATTGTATAGAATTGTTAAAAACTTATTCAATTGACAATTGACAATGGACAATGGACAATGGACAATGAATAATGGACAGTGAACAGAGAACAATGAACAATGAACAATGAACAATGAACAGTGAATAATGAACAGTGAATAATGAATAGTTTTGTTAATAGCAGGTGCGTTCAAGGAGATAGGCCTGGACGTATTCGGTAATGGCGGATTCGAGTGTATGAAATGTTTTCATATATCCGGCGGCACGGAGTTTTTCCATCTTTGCTTCCGTGAAATACTGGTATTTATCACGGATATCAAGCGGAGTATCAATGAATTCAATGGCAGGGGGCAGGTTCAGGGCAGTAAAGACTGCATTGGCGAGGTCAAGAAATGTGCGTGCCTTTCCTGTGCCGAGGTTATAGATACCGCTTTCAGCCGGATTTTGCATGAGGAAATAAAGGACATCCGTCACATCTTTTACATAGATGAAATCACGCGACTGCCCTCCATCCGGATAATCCGGATGATGCGACCGGAACAACCTGACCACACCGTCCGCCCTTCCGCCCGTCCGCCTGTCCGCCCGTCCGCCCGTCCGCCCGTCCGCCTGTCCCCTTGTCCCCTTGTCCACTTGGATAAAAGCATGATAAACCACCGAAGCCATCCTTCCTTTGTGATATTCATTCGGCCCGAACACATTGAAAAACTTCAATCCATACCAGCGCGGAGGGGATTTGCTTTGCAGAAGCGCCCATTTATCGAATTCGTTCTTTGAAATGCCATATGGATTTAGTGGCTGCAACCGGTTGCTGAGTCCTGGATCGGTATCATCGTAACCATGTGAACCATCGCCGTAAGTAGCAGCAGAGGAGGCATAGATCAGGGGTATGCTGTATTCACTGCATGCAGACCAGACCTTTTTCGAGTAATTAAGGTTCAGCTCGTCAAATACAGCCATGTTGAATTCGGTTGTATCGGTACGAGCACCGATATGAAAGATGAATTCCACTTCAGCGGCATGCAGCGCAAGCCATGAAAAGAACTGCACGCGTTCGACCTGATCAAGATAAATTTTGTGCTCAATGTTTTGATGTTTAATTTCATTCGAAAAATCATCGACCAGGATGATATCCTTATACCCCTTGTTATTGAGTTTGCCTACCATGCAACTCCCGATGAATCCCGCGGCTCCTGTAACTATAATCATGTTTCCGGATTTGAATCTGTTGCACAAAAATAGGCAATCCGTGCCAAATTTGTTAAGGTTTATTGTTTTTCTGATTACTTTTACCGAATTATCAATCAACCAAACAACACAAGATGAAAAAATTACACTTCAGGATTGGATTATGGAATGCCATGGTCATTTTTGTCAGTCTGACCTGCCTGCCCATGCTGGTAAATGCCCAGAATAAAGGAACTTTCAAGGATATTCGTGATGGTCATGAATACCATTGGGTGAAAATCGGAAATCAGGCCTGGATGGCAGATAACCTGAGCTATAATGTACCTGTCGGGAGTTGGGCTTACAATAATGATTCTGCCCATGAAGTGAATTTCGGCCGCCTGTATTCCTGGAAGGCCGCCCAGACTGCCTGTCCGAAAGGATGGCACCTTCCTTCCGATAAAGAATGGAGTGCCCTGATCCAGACTCTCGGAGGAAGCAGCCAGGCAGGATTGAATATGCAGAATATGGATACCATCGGAAAACCGCGGAGTAAGGCAGGTGTGGTGGCCCCGGGCAGCATTTCCACTTTGTTAAGCGGGATCAGACATCCTGATGGTTCATGCATCGGTATTAATTATTGGGGCGGCTGCTGGTCGTCGGGGAAGGTCAATGATACCGTGGCCAATAATGTGCTTTTTGCCCATGGCACAAAAGATCTGGGCCTCAGTACCAATGATAAGAATTCAGGCTTTTCGGTGAGATGCGTCAGAAATAAATGACTCCGTCGTGCTGACCCCATCCCCCTGACCCCTTCCCCACAAAGGGAAGGGGGAGTGAGTTATTCAAGTATAATTATCATTATTATGTCAGAAATAACATTAGGTATTGGTTCAAGGATCAAACACCCGCAGTTTGGAAAAGGTGTCATCATCCAGATCCGGTCCGATGCCTGGGAAATCACCTTTATCGAACATGGAACCAGGCTGATCATGCGTTCCTACGAAGGACTGGAGGTCATAGAGGCGGTTGAGACTTCCCCTGAAATGGTCACCTTCGAAAAAATTGAAAAAAGCCTTATCCGGGTATTGCAACGCTTCAGCGACATTCATGAAACTGTGCCATTAGGCACGAAATGGAATGGTGGAAAATTAGTAATGTTCCCCGGCGAACCCGGACTGAAGGAGAAAGAAGTTCCGATGGAGGCTTTTTTTCATAAGATCGTCATGGTCCGTGACCGCCTCCGCGTCCTGGAACAAAAACTCAATGCCAGCGAGCTTACCGATCAGGAAAAGGTTGACATGCAGCAATATATCACGCGGATCTACGGCAGTCTGACAACCTTTAACGTCCTGTTCAAAAATAAAGACGACCAGTTTGCAGGGGAAAAAGGAACGTAAGGAGAGATGCGGGATACGGGATACGGGATACGGGATCCCGCATCCTGGATCTGATTTTTTATTCCCAAAACCTCTGTAGTTCTTCCAGCGTTTCCCTCTCTTTCAAAACTTCAAAACGATCGCCCTGATATCCGATGATCCTGGGTGTTTGCCTGCTGTTATAACGCGACCACATGCTGAAGGTATACCCGCCTGTATCATGAATCACTACAAAATCGCCTTCCTCGATCCCCGGTAATATTACATTTTTTGCAATAATATCCCCCGAGAAACAGAGAGGACCTGCCAGGTTGTACGGATTATCATCTTTTCCAATCTTAAGATTGCCAATCCGGTCAAATACGCTGTATTCATGCTGCCAGTCACGTGGATTCAAACATTCGCGAACGAACAGGTCGGCACCGACATGGATCATGGCCGTGTTGACACCCGGATCATGTTTGACATATTCTACACGGCTGACTGTCCATCCAGCGTTGGTATAGGTCCAGCGGCCGAATTCGGTGATCAGTTTAAATAATGACGGATCGAAGAGCTGCGGCGCCCGTTCAGCAATTTTCGCGACATATTCTTCCATGGAAGGAGGTGTCATGGAGAATTGATACGAAATGGGCAAACCGCCACCGATATCAAAGACGGAAACCGGAGGGAAGCCGATTGTTTTTCTTTTGGTATTCAACTCAAATACAAAGTCATACAACACTCCTATGCCGTCAGTCAGCATGTTTACCGGGCATCCCTGCGACCCGACATGAAGATGCACACCTGTGAGCCATGGATAGTTAAGAAAGGCCTGTTCGAGTTCTGTCCGGTAATGGTTGAACGGTACGCCAAATTTCGAATAATCACCGGCAACACTTGATTCCAGGATAGTTCCCACACCTACCTGCGGATTGATCCGTATCCCGATCGAACCTGAAGGTGTGATTTGAGCCACCCGGTTAAGTTCCGACAGGTTGTCAATATTCACGTGAACCCCGGCCGTGAGTGCAGTTTTAAGATCGGTTACTGTTTTCACCGGGGAATCAAATACCACCTGATCCGGACGGTAACCCGCTCTCAATGCCATGATCATTTCACCGACGGAGGCTGCCTCCACCCCGATATTGGAAGCAACCATCCTCGCGAACTCCATGATCCTCCTTAATGGATTCGCCTTAATGGCAAGTCCGTGCAGCGTGTTATCCGGAAAATTTGAAATGAGATGCCTCAACCGGGCTTCCAGAAATAACAAATCATAAAAAATAACAGCGCTATCCTCCTCTCTGATCATTCCCTTCGAAAGCGCTGAACGCAAGGCTTTTCCAATTGAATCAACACCCAAATTCCCCTGAATCATTCTTTGTTTCCTTCGTCAATTGCCCATTGTTCAATGTTCAATGTTCATTGTTCATTGTTCATTGTTCATTGTTCATTGCAATAAGTCCCATTTCCTGCGCCACCTGTTGCAACCTCGCTAAAGCCACCTTCCCGCTGGTGCCAAGGCTCATTGTACTTTCATTGACATACAGGGCTATGTGTTTTTCTATCACTGCATCGTCTAACTCCCGGGCATGGTCGCGAACAAAGGGCATGGCATCGGCAGGATGCCGCATAGCATATTCTACGCTGCGGTACATGATCCGGTTGAGCTTGTTGATCATATTGTATCCCAATCCTTTTCTGACGATGATCCCTCCAAGCGGGATCGGGTAGCCGGTGAGTTGTTCCCAGTATTGGCCAAGGTCCAGTATTTTGAACAGCCCATTCCGTTCGTAGGTGAAACGGTTTTCATGGATGATGACCCCTGCATCGACCTTTCCTTCAAGGATCGCATCTTCAATTTCGGAGAATACCATGAATACCTTTTTCTTTTCCCGTGGTGATGCGATCCGGTAAAGCATATGAGCGGTTGTATATTCCCCCGGGATGGCGACCGAAAGTTTGGGCAGATCGGTGATGGAATATTTATTCTTGCTGACAAGTATAGGCCCGTTGCCAAATCCAAGGGCGCTCCCCGAATCCAGCAAAACGAAATTCTGCTGGAGCAACAGGTAGGTGAAATAACTGACCTTGATCATATCAATACCGCCGGCCATCGCCATATTGTTGAGGGTCTCAATGTCATGAAACTGGTAATCGAATTTTAATCCTTCCAGGTTAATCCTGTTGTGGATGAGTGCATCAAAAATGAAAGTGTCGTTGGGGCAGGGAGAAATCGCGAGGGTCAACATTGAAAATAAATATTAAGAAATTGGCAGAAAGCAAAAATAATCACAAAAAAATGAAACTGTTAATTATTTCACATGACATTTGTGTGAATATCCATGAATAAATATCAATGGAAAAAGGGAAATCTCTCAGTTTTCCCCCGGAAGAGAGGTTATAATACTCCACAAAACCTTGTTCAGGTTTTGAATGGCAAGATCGAGGTTCCAGCTCGATCTGTCGCGTTCGCCGACCGGATTTGAAATGGATCTGAGTTGCAGGCAGGGGACACCGGCGCTTAAACAGGCAAAGAAAAAAGCAGCGCCTTCCATGGTTTCAATGTCAGCCGGATTGATGCTTCTGATCCTGGAAATATGGTCAGCCTTGCTATGAACAGTGTTGGAAGTTAACGCTTTTACTTCCGCCAGCCTGCTTAAGATATCATTATTATAAAGCATACCGGATCCAAACGGATTGTTGATCAGCCGCCCACCAGTATAGGGATTGCTGTCGGGATCTGTCAGTCCAAGGTCGAAGACCGACCGGAAATTGTCACCATCCTCCGCGCCAAGATCGCAAAAATAATCTTCGACGACATTTACAACAGTTCCGGGTGTCAATAGTTCATCAAAAGACCCGGCAACACCTGCATTGATGGCCAGGTCGTAATTTTTCAGTGCCAGTTGGCGCCCAAGAAAACAGGCAGTAGCGACCATTCCGACTCCGGTAATAAGAATATCAACCTCCGTATTGTTTAAATAATATGCCGATAATTGATCATTCTGCCGGTCGGTCAGGAGCAATTGTACCGGTAATGGTTTGATTTCAAACAAAGTTGCAGAAACAAGGAGAATGTTCACAACAGATCTTTTTCACAAAAATAGCCATTTCTGATTTATCCTGGAACGACCATCTCCATACCTGATAATTTTATAGCTTTGTGCCTGATTTATAAATCTCATCATTTAATCCGGTACTTATGACTGAAAAAATTCAAAAGATTCTCAGCGAATCAACGGCAGCGAGGTGGACCGCCTTAGTTCTTGTCTCCTTTACCATGCTCTCGGCTTATTATTTTGTGGATATGATTGCACCCTTGCAGTCGTTGATGGAAAAAACCTATGGATGGACCCCCAGCGATTATGGCTTTTTCTCCGGCTCGGAATATATGTTGAATGTGATGGGATTCCTGATCATTTCCGGTATCATCCTTGATAAGATGGGAATACGTTTTACCGGTCTTTTATCAACAGGTGTCATGCTTGGCGGAGGTTTGATTAAATTGTACGGTTTGACAGCCGTTTTTGCGAACGGTGGATTCGGACATGAATTTTTCTCCTCTTTCTGGGTGTCTATGCCTGCCAGTGCGAAAGTTGCAGCCCTGGGATACGGGATTTTCGGTATAGGCGTTGAAATGGCCGGTATTACTACCTCACGAACCATCGTGAAGTGGTTTAAAGGCAAAGAACTGGCACTTGCAATGGGAATGCAGTTAGCCACCGCCCGGATGGGCGCATCAATCGCATTCTTTTTCTCTGCCATGTTAGCCGGGGAACGAACAGTGAATGGCATTCATGAGGGAAATGTGCTGAACCCGATTTATCTGGGAGTTGCCCTGGTTTCTATCGGATTTCTGACCTTCCTGGTCTATACGTTCATGGACCAGAAACTTGACAAACAAACCGGAAATTCTGGTCCGGGAGCAGATCCGACTGAAGAGTTTCACCTGCGCGATCTGAAGAAGATCATTACAAACCGTGGATTTTTGCTCATATCTCTCCTTTGTGTATTATTCTATTCAGGGGTATTCCCATTTTTGAAATATGCAGTTAATATGATGCAAAATAAACTGGGAGTATCAGCATCGGTCGGAGGTTATATCTCGGGAATGTTACCCGTCGGAACGATTCTTTTAACACCCGTCATCGGTTATTTTCTTGACAAGAAGGGCAAAGGCGCCACATTGATGATTTTTGGAGCAGTGCTCCTTACGATCGCGCATCTTACCTTTGCACTTATTCCGCTTACCCTGGGTATTGCCGTGTTGACGATCATTTTATTAGGAATTTCCTTTTCGCTCGTACCAGCCTCCATGTGGCCTTCTGTACCGAAAATTGTGGAAGAACGTTACCTCGGGTCGGCCTATGCACTTGTTTTCTGGATCCAGAATATAGGGCTCATGTTCTTCCCCTGGCTGATCGGAGTGGTGCTTGAATTCGCAAATCCCGGGATTACCAAAAGGATCCATGAAGGTGATGTTACGGCGCTGTATGACTATACCGCACCCATGCTTGTCTTTGCCGGACTAGGTATTGCGGCTATCATTCTTGGATTTTTATTGCGGCGTGAAGATAAACTGAAAAAATACGGACTGGAATTACCGAATAAACGGACATAATAACTCAAATGAAATCAGTTATCACATGTGTAGCAGTGTTCCAGCTGTTTATTGGTCATGGACAGCTGTTTGGCCAGAAGGAAGCCATGTTGCAGAAGCAACGGGTTAACCCGGACAATTCAGGGATAAAACATGCGCGGACAGTTGACGGGGTTGCCCCGTTGATAAACACCCGCTGGGGAGAAGGATGTCTGTATAACGCTGCATGCCCCACCGATACTGCTTCACATGCAACCTGCCTTCACGTTCCGGCCGGATCCGGCGCCATAGCCATGGCCCAGATCATGAAATATTATCAGCATCCTGCCCACGGAACAGGCGAACATGGTTATCAGCATCCCCAGTACGGGATCCAATATGCCAATTTCGGAGCGACAAATTACGACTGGAACGGCATGCCCGATTCACTCACCACCGGCAACGATGCGCTAGCCTCCCTGATCTATCAGTGCGGCGTGGCGCAAAATATGAACTACGGCTCAACCGTTTCAACGTCTCTTGCTTATGACATCGATTCAGCATTTATAAAGTATTTCGGCTACCCTCAAACAGCAGTCTGGAAACAAAAATCAGATTACAGTGACTCAGAATGGATCGCCATGCTGAAAACCGAACTGGATGCCGCACACCCGTTATTGTATTCCGGGTCTGACAGCCTGGGACTGGTTCATCAGTTTTTCATCTGTGATGGTTACCAGGATGCCGGCCTGTTTCATTTCAACTGGGGGAGGGGAGGCGGTTATGATGGATATTATTCCCTTGCTGACCTCTCTCCGGATACAGTCAATGTTACCTTTGCCCAGTGTGCACTGTTCAGCCTGGCCCCGTCTGTACCCGGTCCCGAAAGCTATATCATGGATTTTGAGGAAGTTCCGGATTTCTCACTGACCTTCAATGACTGGACGGTAAGGGATGTGGATCAGCATGATACATACGGCATTACCGGCTATTCATTTCTGCATTCCACGGAACCGATGGCATTTCTCAGTTTTAATCCTGCACAGGTTGTTCCATCCATGGCTGCTGATCCGGCCATCCAGCCTCATGCCGGTCTCCGGTTCGGAGGTTGTTTTTCATCAAACCCTCCAGCGAATAACGACTGGTTCATCTCTCCGCAGATTCAATTGGGAGTCAATGGCAGCTTCTCCTTCTGGGTAAAATCATACAATGACATGTACGGACTGGATACCTATACCGTCGCTGTTTCAACGACCAATAACGAGCCGGGCAGTTTTACCATAATTTCCGGGTCGCAGCCTTTGCAGACCACGGTGTCCTGGGCCAAGAAAACGTTCAACCTTTCCGAATACAACAATCTGCAAATATATGTCGCGATCAATTGTCTCTCCGATGATAATCTCCTGTTGATGATCGATGACCTTGAGGTCAGGCCCCAGGCTTCATCGACCCTCACGGCCGATTTTACGGCCGACAAAACCACCTTGAGGGTAGGGGATACAGTAAATTTTACCGACCAGTCATCGGGAGCACCCATATCCTGGGAATGGAAATTCGACGGCGGAATACCTTCAACATCCAACCTGAACAATCCTTCGGGAATTAAATATACAACCCCGGGTATTTTCCCGGTAAGCCTGAAAGTAAACAATGGACTGACCAGTGATTCAATTACCAGAACGGCCTATATCAATGTTACCGGTTATCCGACTACCATGTCGCAGGATTTTGAACTGGTTAGCGACTTTTCCCTCACCTTCAATCCCTGGACGGTCGTCGATGTGAAGAGCGGTAATACTTATGGGATCCAGTCGGTCTGGTTTCCGCACAACTACCAGCCCATGGCGTACATTTGCTTTGATCCCTCAAAAACGGTACCGCCATTAGACAGTATCAGTATGCATGCGCATTCGGGCCAAAAACTTGGCTGTTGCTTTTCCTCGGTGCCACCAATGAACCCGAATGATAAATGGCTGATCTCTCCCAAAATGAGTCTCGGACTCAGCCCGATGATTGAATTCTGGGTGAAAACATTCAACAACCAATTCGGAGACGAACGTTACAATGTCGCGGTTTCCACAACCGACATGACCCCGTCCAGCTTCGTTCCTGTCATATCTCAACCCGATGCAGCTCCCGCTGAATGGACCCGGAAAATTTACGAACTTTCATCCTATGCCAACCAGGATGTTTATGTCGGGATCCAATGCGTGACCAACGACGGGTTTATTTTCATGATCGATGATATTTACATTTCTTCGTCCCTGGATATCAATGAAGCTACCATGCTGAACCGGCTGGTTGTTTATCCCAATCCTGCAAAGGATCATTTGATCCTTAACTGCCCGGCTACCGGTAACGCCACCCTGACAATCGATATGATCAACATCCTGGGTGAAAAGGTGTCATCATGGCATGAGAAGCCTGTTGCAGGAAGGATCATGCTGAATATTCATCAAGTCCCCCAGGGTGTTTACCTGCTCCGGATCACTGCTGGAATGGATGAGGTGATACGTAAAATTTCCATTATCAATTAATAATTGTCCGCCAATGAAATCGTACTTAAATCCCATTATTTTTCTGATCGTTCTGTTGCTGAATTCACCGCCGGCCGAGCTTTCTGCCCAGGTAAGTGCAGGTGGCCTGCCATACAGTTTTTCTCAGGCCATACCGCCCGATACGGTTATTTTTTTTACGGTTACCCCTCCTTCCATGGATGCCTTGACCACGGAAGATGAACAATCGCCCATGCCTTACCGTTTCGCGGTGAATCTGCCGGTTGATCTCGGGACCGGGACGGCAGGACAATGGATCAGGACGACCAACGGCATTAAAGTCTGGCGGCTTAACATAAAATCGCCCGGTGCCAAGGCGTTGATCCTGTACTTCGACCGGTATAAAGTCCCGGATGGCGGGAAATTTTTTGTTTACAATCCCAAACGGACACAACTCCTGGGAGCCTTTACCTCAGGGAACAACAACAAACTGTCAACATTTGCAACAGGGTTGATCTATGGCGATGAAATTACCCTTGAATACAATGCTCCTGAGGATCTACCATTGCCTGACCTGCATGTATCAGAGGTTGGCCATGCCTATCGCGGAGTATCGGACTATACCGGTGGCAACGCAGGTTTTGGCGGGGCCGGCCCTTGCGAAGTAAATGTCAACTGCGCGGAAGGAGTCAATTGGCAAAAGCAGAAAAGAAGCGTTACCAGGATCACCGTGAAACGGGGTGGCGCCAGTGTATGGTGTACCGGATCGCTGGTTGACAATACGCGGCATGACGGGAAACCTTATGTGCTTACGGCCGATCATTGTGGCAAATACTCGTCGGAGGAAGACCTGAGCAAGTGGATTTTTTATTTTAATTATGAGGGAACCGGGTGTCCCGATCCGACCACCGAACCGGAACTTCAGTCGATAACCGGTGCAACACTTGTTGCGCACGGCGGCAATGCGGGCAGCACCGGTTCTGATTTTTACCTGGTATTGTTGAATTCACCCGTGCCCTTTTCATATAATGCCTATTACGCAGGCTGGAGTCGCGAAACGGTCCCGCCCAGTTCTTCAGGAACATCCATTCACCATCCGCAGGGGGACATTAAGAAGATCTCAACTTATACGAAGGCCCTTCAACCCGCGCATTGGGTCGGTAATCCTGCCCTTGCACACTGGCGTGTGTACTGGTCGGGCACGGTCAACGGGCATGGAACGACCGAAGGAGGCTCGTCGGGCTCCCCTTTGTACGACAGCCAGGGCTTGCTGGTCGGGACTCTCACCGGCGGAGATTCATCCTGTGATTCTATATCCCTGAATTCACCTGATTACTATGGCATGTTTTCCTACCATTGGGATCAGAATGGCACCGATTCCGCCAGCATACTCAAATGCTGGCTTGACCCTGATAACACCGGATTGATGACCCTGAAAGGCTGGGCCGTCGCGGTTCAGGAAACCGGGGGCAACGATTGGGTCTCCATCTCTCCAAATCCTGTTGTCAGCAAACTGACCATCAAATCATCGGCTAATGACAAAATAAAACTTCAGGTTTCGGTTTATGATATGTTGGGTAATCAGCGATTCAACAGCAACCGGGATGCAGGGTCACGTTTGGAGGAACAGGTTGATATGACCGGTTTTGCATCCGGCATGTACCTTTTAGTGGTATCGGATGGCGACCGCCGGCTGACGCGGAAAATTGTTAAGCTCTAACGCACGGTTTTTCTTTCAGGTGTTGATATTGCTCAAAGAATAAAAATAACATTGGCTAATAATATTACTTTTGGGGTTAGCAGAAGGTTGGCGGTAATCCTTTCGCTTCGCGGACAGTAACGCAGTAAACTTGACACGGACTGCAACAAAGAAAAGCAAATGCCGGGGACAGTTTTGTTCTTTGCTGACATTCTTTCATGTCTTGAAAGCGAGCAATACAAATTAAAAAATTAAATTAGCGGACAATTTGCTAAGGAAGAATTAAAACACAAATGGATTATTATAGAGAAATAGAAATTACAATTGCTGAAAAACACGGTGCTTTTGCTAAAGGAACAAGAAAATCAATAGGTGATTTCTTGTTGAATGACAACCTTCAAAAACCCGTGAATGTAAAAAGCAACAATTTGGATAAAAGGAACTATTCGCCTAATATTATTTCTGCAAAAAGACTTATCACTTGGTTAACGCAAGAAGGAAATGAGTTGTATTTTATTTTTGCAGATTATAAAATAACTGAAGATAGAATTCAAATTGTTAAAGATTCTGGCTTAGTCCCATTTTATCAAATAAGTTGGGATTGCCTGACGATTGAAGCGCAAGGTTGGGGAGTTATCCAAAGGTATAAACCCTTAAAAATTGATGAGAATCAAAATGTAAAAGGATTTTTTAGCGGGATGAGAATTGCATACGAAAAGTATATGGCTAAAGAAGTCAGGAAGGTTGAAAAAATTAAAGAAATGATAAAAGATTTTTAATTGCCAGGAATGAAAATTTTTGATGCAAAAATATCTTATAGAGTTTCAGATTTTCTTTGCAAGAAATTGAATCGGACAACTACGCTGGCAACAGCCAATCAGAAAATGTTTGATACCGCAGGCATCAAACATTTTTTTGATAACGAAGTTGAACTTGAAACTTTGAAAGAAATTATCTACGGTTTTGAAAATGTACTTCAAGAACCTGACAGAACAGAGTATGGAGATTTTCAAACCAATCTTGAATTAGCAACTAATGTTGTTGCATATCTAAAAGACGTTTCAGCGAATCCAAAAACAATTGTTGAGCCAACTTGCGGAAAAGGAAATTTCATTGTTGCCTCTCTTAAAACATTTAAGAATATTGAAAAAATATTCGGAGTTGAAATTTACAAGCCATATGTTTGGGAAACGAAATTCAATATTCTTGAAACCTTTATTGATAACCCTGAAACAAATAAACCCGAAATAGAAATTTCTCACCGTAATGTTTTTGATTTTGACTTTAAAAATATTGCGGACGAAAATCCAAGAAAAGAAATTTTGGTAATTGGCAATCCGCCTTGGGTAACTAATTCCAAATTAAGCAGTTTAGAGTCAAATAATCTTCCAGCAAAATCCAACTTCAAAAAGCATAATGGACTTGATGCAATTACAGGCAAAGGTAATTTTGATATTGGTGAATATATAACAATGATGATGTTTGATGCCTTTCAAAATCATCACGGAAACTTTGGGTTTCTGGTAAAGAATTCGGTAATAAAGAATATTGTTTTTGACCAACGAAAGCGCAGTTACAAAATTTCTGACTTACAAAAGTTGACGATCGACAGCAAGAAGGAATTTAATGTTTCAGTTGAAGCATCTTTGTTTTGTTGCAAGCTGAATGAAACTCCTGAATTCACTTGCAACGAATTTAATTTCTACAATTCTTCCAAATTGGCAAATCAATTTGGTTGGGTAAAGGACAAATTCGTTTCAAACATTGAGCTTTACGGACATAGCAACGACATTGACGGTCTTTCTCCCTTCGAATGGCGACAAGGAATTAAACACGACTTATCTTCTTTAATGGAATTTGAAAGAATGAACGGACTTTTTGTAAATGGACTTCAACAAGAAATTAATTTAGAAGAAGATTTAGTTTTCGGTGTCCTGAAAAGTTCAGACCTAAAGCAAACTGTTATTGACAAGACAAGAAAGTTTACCATCATTACACAGAAAAAAGTCGGACAAGATACTTCGTTTATCAAAAAAGATTTTCCGAAAACATTCAACTATCTGCACAAGAACAAAGCGCAATTTGATTTGCGAAAATCAAGTATTTACAATAACAAACCCGACTATTCAATTTTCGGAATAGGTGATTACTCCTTTGCTCCCTACAAAATTTCCATTTCTGGTTTATACAAAAATTATTCCTTCAATTTAGTTTTACCACAGAACGGAAAACCAATAATGCTTGACGACACTTGTTATTTATTGGGCTTTGATAGTTTGGAGTTTGCTGCTTATACACTTGTTCTTTTGAATTCTGACAAATCAAAAGAATTTTTACAATCAATTACATTCCCAGATGCAAAACGGACTTTTACAAAGGACATTCTAATGCGAATTGATATTTTGAAACTTTCTTTGCAATTTTCAGGACTAAAAATTAATAATGAACTAAACCGTCTTAACGAAGCATGTCACCTTAATATTCGCCTCGACAAATGGAACGAATATATTGAAGCAATGAATCCAAAGGGGGCGACACTTGCGTACGGGAGACAGCTAACACTTTTAGAAGGGCAAGCAAACTACAAGCAGACAATAAAATCTGTTTGACACCACAATTATTTCACGACAGACAAAAAGAAGGGCAACCGCCAATAATTAAAGATTCGTGTGGCGCAATACGGCATGAAGCATTTCGATCAATACGACAAGGACATGGATAATCTCACTAAATTTGGCGATCAATATTTAGCGTTACAGTCCATTGAACGGAGCAAGACAATCGCTTCAGGAGCTCAGCGTGAGTGACTGGTCTGTTTTGTTTAATTTCGTCATTTGATATATATCCTGCCATGAAAAAGAAGAACCGGCTGAATCTGGTACCCGGAATGAAAGTTGCGGAACTGGTATCTGAAAATCCAAATATCCTGTTGTTGCTTGAGCATTTGAGCATTGGTCCGGCCTTCCAGGAGAAAAGCCTGGAACAGATCAGCATTGAGCGCAGGATCAATCCCTATCTTCTGATCTCCTTTGCCGGGCTCTTCCTGGGAAGCAATGTTACCGACATTGATAATATCGGAATCAGTGACATACCCGCTATTCTCGATTATCTTAAAACAAGCCACACTTATTATCTTGATGAGAAGCTCCCTGCCGTCCGTCAGCTTTTAAAGAAGATGACAGAACTGAATGACCATCCTGAAATGGGACTGGCAGACAAGTTCTTTCATGAATACGAACAAGAGGTCAGCAATCATTTGAATTACGAGAATAATACTGTCTTCCCGTATATTGATCACCTGTACAATGTCCTCAATGGAAAAGCTGAAAAAGATGATCTGCCGGACTTCTCTGTATCAGTGTACGGGGAGCATCATGATGATATTGAGATCAAATTGGGTGATCTGACAAATCTGCTTATAAAGTATCTTCCTGTTGCCAACGATCTGCAGGTCAGAAGAAATCTCATTATTAATCTTTTTGAACTTGGGGATGATTTAAGAATCCATACCAGGATCGAGGATTATATACTTATTCCGATTGCTGAAAAGCTGGAATATAAACTTGGGGTGATAAAATGAGTTCTTCCCATCTGCATATATTGATCATCGAACCATCCGTAATCATTTATCGCGGATTGGCTGCTGTTTTATCGGATAAGGATAGCAACTGCTTTATCGACCATCTGTCGGATTGTGAGAATATCGACAGGTACCTTTCCCGAAATCAGACAGATCTGGTCATTATGAATCCTATTTTTCTAATGTCGGGACCGGAGAAATTCAAAGAGATAAGGGTAAAAAACCACAATATTAAATTCCTGGGTTTAGTGTATGCTGTTTTCGATCCGCAGGTTCTGGCTTTTTTTGATGGAGTCGTATCAGTGACCGATCTGCCGGGATCTATCTGGAACTTCATCAGACAGGCATTGGAAATGAGCGCTGTTGATCAAAAAGGTGACAACCAGGAATCATTGTCAGGAAGGGAGATAGATGTACTTAAGCTCCTTGTCGAAGGATCCTCCAACAAGGAAATTGCCGACCGGCTTAACATCAGTGTCAACACTGTTATAACACACAGGAAAAACATTTCGCAGAAAACCGATATTAAAACGGTTTCCGGTTTGACAATCTATGCGATCGTCAAGGGTATCATTTCAATTGATACGGGATCCCGGTGACAAAGCCTGGCTTCAACTGATAATTCCATTCTGTTTCTTCCATGTATGGGAATAACTCCATTGAGGTGAGGGATAAACAATATTGACATCCTCCATTTTGATGATTGCCTCCTGATTTTTCATCATTTTATAGGATTTCCCATAAGCAGGTATCCTTATACTTTTACCGTGTTATGGTTCAAAAACCGTAAAAGATGAAAAAACTGTTATTGTCATTCATTTATTCCGCGATATGCTTGCTTGCAAATGCACAAAGCATCTCCGATGATAAGGGGAAAGCATTTCATATGGAAGTCTCTAACAATTGTGATTATATGGCAAATCTGAATGGCGGAATAAAGGAGGGCTTTGGATTCCTCGGTATGGCAAATCTCCGGCTTGGGTTGGATTTTGAAAAAGCAAGACTATGGAAGGGAGGCCATTTTCAAATTAATGCAGTCAACACTCATGGTGCGATGCCATCGGCAGAATTTCTGGGAGATGCACAAGTAGCTTCAAATATCGAGGCAGGAGACCATACTTTTCTGCAGGAGTTGTGGTTCAGGCAATCGTTGGGATGGTTTGAGTTTACGATCGGACTACAGGATTTAAATGTCGAATTTGCCGCCTCAGAACATGGTGGGTTGTTTCTCAACAGCTCCTTTGGAATTCTCCCGGTTATCTCAGGGAATATGACCGCCCCGATTTTTCCGCTGACCTCTTTCGGGATTACGCTAAAGTGGAACATGAATGAAAGAAATACCTGGTTATTTGCTGTTTATGATGGGCGCCCGACCGATTTCCATCGAAATCCCTATAATATTAAATGGGAGTTTGTTGCAGGAGATGGCATTTTAGCAATCAGTGAACTACAGCATACCCTTACAATTTATAATCTGCCGGGAACCTATAAAATCGGCATCTTTTCACACAATAACATAGTTGAGGAAACTATTCCCGTGGAATATCCTGATTCGTTAGGTGATAATGTTTTTGGGACATATGTCTATGCTGATCAAAAGATCTGGCAATGGGCAGAGAAAAATATCGGAGTGTTTTTACAAGCGGGTTATAGCCCGTCAAAAACAAGTGTCTATAACTTATATTTTGGAACAGGGATCAATGTTATTAGATTTACCGGAAATGCAAAGAATGATGTCATAGGACTGGCTGTTGCCCATGCGAAGTTTTCGGGCCATTTAGGGAGCGAAACGGTTATTGAACTTACCTGGAAGAAACAAATTCACGAAAATATTTTCATTCAGCCCGACTTACAATATATCATACTACCTTCTTATATGAAAGGTAATCTCGATAATTGTCTTGCAGGGATCATACGGGTAGGGTTTTCATTTTAATTCCAATAACATGTTGCTATCTGAAGTTGAAACAAAACAAAAGGTCATAATTTCCAAAGTACTTGGACATGGAGCATTCCGGAAGCGGATAACCGAAATGGGGTTCGTGAAAGGCAAAACAGTAACCTTGATCAAAAACGCTCCCCTCCAGGATCCGGTTGAGTACGAAATCATGGGTTATAATGTGTCACTCCGCCGAAGCGAGGCTTCATTAATTGAAGTGGTTCAGGCAGAATTTGTGGATATTAACGGACAGTATGGCTATGAAGGAATATTGATCGAAGAATTGCCAAATAAATCAACAGGAGAAAAAAGCAAGATCATTAATGTTGCGTTGGTCGGAAATCCCAATTGCGGCAAGACTACCTTGTTCAACTATGCATCAGGATCCCACGAAAGAGTTGGAAATTATGGAGGTGTCACGATCGATGCAAAGCAGGCAAGTCTTAAGCGTGGCGAATATAAGTTAAAAATTACCGATTTGCCCGGGACCTATTCGATTACCGAATACACACCGGAAGAGCTTTTTGTTCGCAGTCATATATTCGAAAATATTCCTGATGTGGTCGTCAATGTTATTGATGCTTCGAACCTTGAACGCAATCTTTTCCTGACTACTCAGCTTATCGATATGAATATTAAAGTGGTCATCGCGCTGAATATGTATGACGAGCTTGAACATAAGGGAATTAAACTGGATCATGTCGCATTGGGAAAAATGCTGGGAATCCCGATTATCCCGACTGTAGCTGTGAAAGATCAGGGAATCTCCGACCTGATGTCAAAAATCATCGAAGTTTATGAAGATAAAGACCCGGTCGTACGGCACATTCATATCAATTACGGGATTACTATTGAAGAATCGATTACACATATTCAGGCCGAGTTAAAGAGAAATAAAGAGCTGACCGACCGGTTTTCTACCCGATATCTTGCTCTAAAGCTGTTGGAAAATGACAAGACTACACTGAATCAGCTCAAAACATACGTCAATTACCAAAACATATTGAAAATAAGCCTGGTTGAAAAGGAAAAACTGGAGAAAGAGTACCATGAGAAGTCTGAAACCGTTATCACGGATGCAAAATACGGCTTCATTTCAGGAGCCTTGCTGGAAACCTGTACCGGCTGCTCCGGGCAAAAAGCGACAAAAAAAATTGATATTGATTTCATTCTTACCCATAAGATTCTTGGATTCCCGATTTTCTTTTTCTTTATGTGGGTGATGTTCCAGTCAACTTTTTCAATTGGAAGATTTCCAATGGATTGGATAGAAGAAGGCGTCGCTCTTTTATGTAAAGTTTTAGGAGCCGTTATACCTGCCGGTGCTGTGCACGATATGATCATCGATGGGATTATCGGTGGTGTGGGAGGTGTGATCATTTTTCTTCCGAACATCCTCATACTGTTCTTATTTATATCATTGATGGAGGATACGGGATACATGGCGAGGGTCTCGTTTATCATGGACAAACTCATGCATAAAATCGGGCTTCACGGAAAATCGTTTATCCCGCTGTTAATGGGTTTTGGCTGCAATGTGCCCGCAATTATGGCAACGCGGACACTCGAGAACCGGAAAGACCGCATGATGACAATGCTTATCACGCCTTTCATGTCATGTAGCGCACGATTGCCGGTATATGTGTTGATCATATCGGCTTTTTTCCCAAAATACCAGGGATTGGTCTTGTTTTCCATCTATATCATTGGTATAGTAGTGGCAATCCTGGTTGCGTTGTTATTGAAAAATACCGTGTTTGCAAAGCAGGATGTGCCATTTGTTATGGAACTGCCGCCGTACAGGATACCTACAGTAAAAAATACAACGAAACACATGTGGTTCAAGGGATCACAATATCTGCGTAAAATGGGAACGGTCATTTTAATGGCATCAGTCCTTATCTGGGCTTTGAGTTATTATCCGAGAAATGTGAAATACACTTCAGATTACGATGCTCAGATTGCGGAGATCACTTCCATTGCCGTTCTGCCGGATTCATCGAGGATAAAGCAATTAGATGAACTCAAACTTAAAAAAATCAGTGAGCACCAGGAAGGATCCTATATTGGACAATTAGGTCGTTTCATTGAACCGGCCATCCAGCCTCTTGGATTTGACTGGAAAATAGGTATCAGCATACTGACCGGTCTCGCCGCAAAGGAAATTGTAGTTGGATCGATGGGAGTTCTTTATCAGGCCGATCTGAATGCCGAAGCTACTTCAGGAAGCCTGATTGATAAACTACAAAACCAGACCCACAGCAGTGGAAACCTGAAAAGACAAAAGGTGTTTACACCGCTGGTTGCTTTCGGCCTGATGTTGTTTATTCTTATCTATTTCCCGTGTGTGGCAGTAATTGCGGCTATAAAAAAAGAATCAAACTGGAAATGGGCCGTATTTACAATGTTTTATACAACGTTTATTGCCTGGCTTGTCGCATTTGCCACATACCAGACAGGAAGTATGTTCGTTTAATTGCAATCGGAGAGCCATGATACAAAGCCTGATCGTTTTAATAGTAGTCGTTGCCACAGTGCTGTATATTGTCATCAGCACAATACGTTCTCTAAGGAAAAAGACTGCTCATCATTGCGATTCATGCAATGGCTGTGAAATCAAGGAATTGATCAAACGCGGTGAAAACAAGTGATAACATAATCGAATGTCGGAATGACTTTAAAAGAAAAGGAGTATTACTAGTAGGTGTTTTGACTATCATGAGCATGATTTACCAAAATTCTACCCACCCCCGACCCCTTCTTGCGGTACGTAGTGCCCCGCATGAAGTCCGGTTGAAATAAATCCGCCTGGTTAGGATTACCTATGCACTTTGCACAATAGCTTTCCGGTTAATGGCATCCGGATGGATCCTGGAAGAAGTGTCTTTTCACGATTTTTCCCTATTGAAGTGGATTTTTCAGGCTGAAACGGTTCTGTTCCGGGAGTTCAAAACATTTTAGGGCAAGAACGGGCAATACAATACTAAGGATTATAGACCAACATTGTCAAGTATCCCCCACCACGACATTAAAAAATATTTGAAAATAAATTTGCGCAATCGAATGGTTGCGCTTATATTTGCAACCAGATAATTGCACAATTTCAAAAGCATGAAAACAAGACGAGATGCATTTCAGGCAATAGCCGACCCAACACGAAGATCAATCTTGTTATTGATTGCTGCACAGGCAATGACACCGAATGCAATTGCAGAAGAATTTCACACCAGCAGACAAGCGGTTTCAAAGCATATTCAAATTCTTACAGAATGTGAATTGGTGAAGCAAGAACAAAAAGGAAGAGAAATATACTATCACATTAATGTAAATAAGATAAATGAAATAGATAAATGGGTTGAGCAATTCAAAAAGATTTTGGAAACTCAGTTCACTCAACTCGACAAAGTATTATTAACACTTAAAAAACAGAAAAAATGAAAAATAATTTGCTATTTGATTTTACCGTTGACAAAGCAACGAAAACAGTATTCATAACCCGGGAATTTGATGCCGGCCTTTCACTTGTATGGGATGCTTTTACCAAACCGGAAATTCTTGACCAATGGGTGGCACCTGAACCATGGGCGTCAAGGACAAAATTTATGGACTTCAAGGTTGGTGGACGAAGATTTTACGCGATGGTAAGCCCGGAAGGACAAGAACGTTGGTCAATTCAGAAATACACTTCCATCAGCCCAAAAACCAATTTCAAAATGTTTAATACTTTCGCGGACAAGGATGAAAACCCTGAATTACCGGGTTCTGACTGGGATTACACTTTTAGCGAACACAACGGAAAGACAAAAGTGCGTATTACTATTTATAATGAATCTCTCGCCCGAATGGAGAAGATGATTGAAATGGGCTTTAAAGAAGGATTCACAATGAGCATGACCAACCTGGAAAATTTGTTGGTAACTTTATCCAAAAAATATTAGGATTACAAAATATTCACAAATTTTACTTCAAAGAATTGGATTAAGAATGAACATACAAGAACAAATCGAAGCGTATCTTGCCAGCCAACCGGAACCCAAACGTACTGACATGCAAAAGTTGCACCGCATCATTCTGGAAGTAATGCCTGCATGTAAATTATGGTTCCTGGATGGTAAGAACAGTGAAAATATAACTGTTTCCAATCCTAATATAGGATATGGACTTCACACCATAAAATATGCCGATGGAAAAACCAGAGAGTTTTATCAAATTGGTATCAGTGCAAACAAAACCGGAATCTCCGTCTATATCCTTGGTATCAATGATAAGACATACTTGGCCAAAACTTATGGAAGAAAAATAGGCAAGGCGAGCGTGACAGGTTATTGCATTAAGTTCAAAACTCTGAAAGATATAAACCTTGAAATACTTGAAGCGGCAATACGAAATGGGATCGAGGTGACGGAATAGAGGACTAATATTAATTCGAGACTACAGACTACAAAAACAACGGACCCCTGATAATAGGACTTCGAATGGCACTTACAGTGATCAAAGGACTGAAATCAGTTCCGCTGACATTAGAGCTGTGCAGGTTCCTTGTATTTGAACCGGATGTGAGGAACCAATTTTATTGTGTCGACGGTTTATCGAAAGAATATTTAATTTAACTTCATCCCAAAATTAGCACGATATGAAAAAAATCTATCTTCTTGTAATGACATGTTTGACAATCGCCAACCTTGCCTTCGCCCAGGTGGGCATCAATACTGACAACAGCGCGCCGGATCCGGCGGCCATGCTGGATGTTAAATCAACTGTAAAAGGGTTTGTTCTGCCACGGATGACCCGCCTCCAACGAAATGCCATTCCCTCGCCGATCGAAGGCCTCATGGTCTACTGCACAAATTGCGGTACCGCCGGCGCACTCAGCATCTTTACCAATGGCGCCTGGTTAATCCTCGCACCCTGCTCTACCTCCGCGCCCGGTGCTGGAACGCATTCCGTGACGACGGACCAGGTGATCTGGAACTGGCAGGCGGCTGCCGGAGCTTCCGGCTACAAATGGAACACCACGGCCGATTATGAAACCGCCATCGGCATGGGCACTGCGCTTACCAAAACCGAAACCGGAATGGCGTGCGACAGCACCTATACCCGCTTTGTTTGGGCGTACGGCAATTGCGGAGAGTCGGCGATGACTACGCTCACTGCAACAACGCTGCCATGCTGGTACTGCGGCATCTCCCTGCTGACCATAAACCATTCTACGAACGCCGGTGTCGCCCCGGTTAACAAAACCACTACTTACGGCACTGTGACCGATATTCCGGGCGAGCCCACGAAATGCTGGATCACAAGCAACCTGGGTTCCGACCATCAGGCGACAGCGGTAAATGACGCAACCGAGGCTTCTGCCGGCTGGTACTGGCAGTTCAACCGCAAACAAGGTTACAAGCATGATGGTTCTACCCTTACGCCTTCCTGGACAATCTCCTCCATCAATGAAAATTCCGACTGGCAATCTAACAACGACCCTTGCAGCCTCGAACTGGGAACGCAATGGCGGATACCGACCTATACCGAATGGCACAACGTTGACAACACTGGAGGATGGACCAACTGGAACGGTCCGTGGACCTCCGGGCTGAAGCTCCATACCGCGGGCTACCTCAGCTACAGCGGTGGCTCGCTGAGCTATCGGGGTTTCGCCGGTTTCTACTGGAGCGGTACGCAGCTCTCCCCGGAGAACGGCTGGAGCCTGGACTTCGACAGTGACTACAGCAGCATGTACGACGACGGCAAGGCGAACGGCTTTTCCGCCCGCTGCGTGCGAGACTATTAATTCATTTGATTTATTTGATTATTTGACAATTTATTTTTTGATTGAGCACTATTATCCCATTAAGGATCAGTATGACTTTTTCAGTCGCGAAAGGACCCCTCCCCGGCCCTCCCCTTTAAGGGGAGGGAGGCCTTTTACCAAACAATGAATCCGGTATTATTTTATATTCTTGACCGCATGATTGTAACTTCTTTTATTTTTTTTAAAACTTCTTTAAGGTGGTATTTAAGGTGGTATTTAATTTCTTCGTTGTTAAATCGCAAGATCATTATTCCAAAATCTTCAATTACGCCGCTACGTTGTTGATCATGTTCACGCCGATCAATTCTGTCATGTATTGGACCATCCGCCTCAATCACCAATCTTGCTGCGTGACAATAAAAATCGGCAATATAATATTTGATTGGATGCTGTCTTCTGAATTTTACTCCTGCTATTTTATTGGATCTCAAATGCTGCCAAAGTGCTTTTTCAGACGAAGTCATTTTTCGCCTGAGTTCTTTTGCTAAATCAATGGTTGTTTGATCTGCATAAAATTGAAATTCGGGGTTGCGGGTTTTTCCGATATAAGACATTCGTAGCTGGAATTTATAAAACTCATTTACCGCTTAATTGGTTAATTGATAAAAAGTAACGATTATATGTTGATTTGTTAATAACTTCGACAAACCTTCTCCCTCCCATTCAAGGGGAGGGCCGGGGGAGGGGTCCTTGCAAACTCAAATTCCAATAATTAAGGTTTACTGGGACAATTGCGATCAACCATAATTTATTTTTTATTTTTAGTAACACCGAGTAGCGGTCGAATTTTTAATCCCATCCCACGGCCCTTTCTCCACCAGGTGAGGGGGAGGAGAGGAGTGCTCCTGACTTCAGACATTTAGTGCGGTACAACGCGAAGTACGATGTACGAATGACGAAGTACAAAGTTTGGGATTAGCCAGCCGTTGTTCGACCTTCGAACTTTTTACTTCCCACTTTCGTTTGTACTTCGTCATTCGTACTTCGTACTTAAAATGGG
>Ga0172368_10000942_pt1 | contig 40852 bp, 22 predicted proteins | sample Lak11m_FD_114540 | JGI IMG/M metagenome (GOLD analysis project Ga0172368, IMG submission 114540) | Freshwater microbial communities from Kabuno Bay, South-Kivu, Congo - kab_022012_11m | ecosystem: Environmental > Aquatic > Freshwater > Lake | place: Democratic Republic of the Congo: South-Kivu... | reverse complement strand
GCGTAATTTTTCAAGTTGTCCCCACGCGTGTGGGGGTGAACCGAGTGGGGCTGGCGCAATCTCATGGCCGGGATTGTTGTCCCCACGCGTGTGGGGGTGAACCGCCTGGGATTAGCCGATAGCGCGTACCAACTCCGTTGTCCCCACGCGTGTGGGGGTGAACCGTCACCACAGACGCCGACTGGGAGGATACAGACGTTGTCCCCACGCGTGTGGGGGTGAACCGGATTGATTGCCGGGGTACGGACCGGCGCCGTCGTTGTCCCCACGCGTGTGGGGGTGAACCGATGCCGTCGAACAATTTCCGAATGAGCCTGATGTTGTCCCCACGCGTGTGGGGGTGAACCGGCTGACCGGCATTAAATGTGGGGACAGTCCCTGTTGTCCCCACGCGTGTGGGGGTGAACCGTTGCAACCCCCACCGCTCGCACACCTCCGCCAGTTGTCCCCACGCGTGTGGGGGTGAACCGCCAGCGCCGCGCATTCGGGGATCAGTTATCACGTTGTCCCCACGCGTGTGGGGGTGAACCGAATTAGGTTTTTCACTAGAAACCCCTTGACAGGTTGTCCCCACGCGTGTGGGGGTGAACCGGTTGCCGTGCTATCCCTGCGCGTTTTGAATCGGTTGTCCCCACGCGTGTGGGGGTGAACCGAAGTGGAAAATCGCGAACAAGCTCGGGGCACTGTTGTCCCCACGCGTGTGGGGGTGAACCGTCTGATCGCCCGCGCCATTTGGGTTCACGATGGTTGTCCCCACGCGTGTGGGGGTGAACCGATATCACTGATTGAAGTCATGCCGGGCAGCGCGTTGTCCCCACGCGTGTGGGGGTGAACCGGCTGTTCGCGTTCTCGGTGCCGATGGTTTCCTGTTGTCCCCACGCGTGTGGGGGTGAACCGAAAATCCGCAGCCAGAGGGGGTTGACACAGAAGTTGTCCCCACGCGTGTGGGGGTGAACCGTGAAGAAGGTGAAAGAGCCGGAGCCGGAAGCAGTTGTCCCCACGCGTGTGGGGGTGAACCGAGTGATGATCCTGCCGGATTCCCGCGCGATACGTTGTCCCCACGCGTGTGGGGGTGAACCGTCCCGATGACGGACTCCACGCCGCCGCCATGCGTTGTCCCCACGCGTGTGGGGGTGAACCGGCCCGCTCCGGCATGGAGGAATACAGTCCGGCGTTGTCCCCACGCGTGTGGGGGTGAACCGCTCAGCATCGAGACCGGGGAAACCAGTTCGCGGTTGTCCCCACGCGTGTGGGGGTGAACCGGGGATGGAGAATAATTCCGACGCGGTGACAAAGTTGTCCCCACGCGTGTGGGGGTGAACCGAGGGGAGCAAGTGGTAAGATATGAATACAAAAGTTGTCCCCACGCGTGTGGGGGTGAACCGGTGAGCGTCGAATCGGCCAGGCGGAGCCAGAGGTTGTCCCCACGCGTGTGGGGGTGAACCGTCGCGCTGTGAAGAGCGGATACGGCTGCTGCAGTTGTCCCCACGCGTGTGGGGGTGAACCGGCAGGCTTGTCGGTGCCGTCGAGGGCGCGGCGGTTGTCCCCACGCGTGTGGGGGTGAACCGAAAGAGGTCACCGGCGTTGTTGATCGCGTGGAGTTGTCCCCACGCGTGTGGGGGTGAACCGTGAACACGGTCCAGATTTTTCAAAAAGCGGTGGTTGTCCCCACGCGTGTGGGGGTGAACCGACCTATACCTTCTCCGATTACGCGGAATATAAGTTGTCCCCACGCGTGTGGGGGTGAACCGGTATAACCCGCGAGCGGCCATTCGTTCTTGGAGTTGTCCCCACGCGTGTGGGGGTGAACCGGTGTTGTTTTTCGTCAGGCATGGCGCGGCAGGCGTTATCAGCGGGGGAGGCGCGGGATCGGGCAGGCGCGGGACGCCTGCGGTCCCAGGGGGAGACGCCCGCGGTCCCGTTGTCCCCACGCGTGTGGGGGTGAACCGAAGAAGGCGACTGTATTCGAATATTCGCCGGAGTTGTCCCAATACTGTTTCTTTAGCGCTTCAGTTGATGAGTGCTTTAGGCGATGTGTAGTGAATCGCAAAGAAACGATACTGATGGCGTTTTCGAATGATCGCAAGCTTACTTTCGGAGTGCGGTGGCTCGACACCGCTTTCACTGCGCGCAAGGTGTTTGGGATAGCATTACGCATCAGCCATCTGCCCGTCACCGCGCCCGGCGGTATAGCTCCCACGTAATACGACTGACATTCACCTTACGCAAAGTGAAAGCGGTGTCGAGCCGCCGCACTCCGAAAATGGGCTTGCGCGTCAATCAGGCTCAACAGCAGCATACAGGAAACCGTATTGGGGGTTATGAAAAAGCATTTAGCGCAAGCGCAAGATGGGAGGGCAAGCGCAAGGAAGGGAAGACGTTTGCCCTCTCCTCATCCCTTCATCTTCGTCCAGTATGGCCGGAGCAGGAACCAGAGGATGATGATCGGCAGCAGGGCGGACAGCGAACCGCGCGCGGCGTCGCTCAACGCGGCGATCGCTTTGTGGAACGCGGGATTGGCGATCTGATGCTGCAGCAGGCTGAGCACGCTGAAGGCGATGCCGGAGGTTTCCATCACCAGCAGTCCGTAAAATCCCCATCGCCGCCATCGCCAGAGGCCGTAGGCGAAGAGGAATTGCAACATGGCCACCGCGCCGATGCCGAGGGTCGCCAGGCCGAGGATGAAATCGAGGTTGGGAATGGCTTTCAGTGCCTTCCAGTGCGGGAAGACCAGCAGCATGTATCCCGCGACACAGGTCAATACCCCCAGCAGCCCGCCCAGCATCAGCCAGAGCAGGCAGCCGGTGAGCAGGCACCCGCGCTGCGGCATCTTCTTCGTTCGGCTCTTCGTGCTGTTGCTGCGTTTTTTTGTTGCCATGATGAAGGCTACCAATCTACGGCGGGGACAGTCCCTACTTCTCTTCCACCGCCTTGCTGTCAACATGAGCGGGTCTTGCTTACGAGAGGATGGGACAGTCCCTTACGCTTTTCTACGGCGGGGACAGTCCCTACTTCTCTTTCACCGCCTTGCTGTCAACATGAGCGGGTCTTGCTTATTGAGAGGATGGGACAGTCCCTTAACCGCTCGATGAACCGTTCGGCCATTACGAGCTGGCCGTCGCCTTTGGGGTGGCATTGATCGTCGGAATAGCGGTCGAGCAAGGCTTCGTCGAAAAGCTCCAGGCCGTTCAGGTAGTAAAGATGCGCGTCGCCGAGCGCGACCAGGCACTGATACGCCCGCTCGATCTCCGTCCGCATGAGCTGCAGGGTCATGCCCACCGCGTTCGGGATGATCTCGTTGGGCGGGTAGGCGATGGGTGAGATGAGCACGATGGGCGTGGCCGTGTGCTGCTCGCGGATCAGCCGCACCAGGCCGGTCACCGCCGGGTAGAAGGTGCGCTGGTTGAGCGAGCCGTTGATGGTGTTGATGCCCAGCTTGAGGGTGATGAGATCGGCGGGCAGGTCGCGGATCATCATCGCCGCCGGGGTTTCCAGGTGGGCTTGCCCGCCATAGCCCAGGTTCAGCAGGTTCAACCCGCGCGCCCGCGCCACCGCCGCCGGCCAGGTGCGCGCCGGGCTGAGCGAGCGCACGCAGTGGGTGATGGAGCTGCCGTAGGTGACCCATTTTGGCCGCGGATCGGGGACGACGCGGGCGGAGGCGCCGTCGCTGATGCGCGCCTCGCGCAGGAAGACCGGCGAGCCCTGCGGAAACCAGATCTCCACCGTCTTCTCGCCTTGCGGCAAACCGGTGAAGCGGGCCTGTGTCCCCTGGTCCGGTGCCGGTGCACTTGCGACCAGTTTCCCGTCAATCGTAAGGTCGAAATGGTGCCCAAACAACCAGGATGGCCACAGCGGGACGAAGGACAGCTCCAGCGTCTCCGCGTCGGTGGCAAAGCGCAGCCGCACCCCGCTCGCCATATATGCCGCCCCGTGCAGGTCGCGGTGGAACAGCTCCCGCTCCTTCCACGGCAGCCGGAAGGGCAGCAGCCCGCTGTCCACCGCCGCCACGGAGACGGCGCCTTCGAACCAGGACGCATCGATGGGAATGGATTGCATATACAACCTCGTTAATCTGGCGCCCGCTACGGTGGTTGAGTAGGCAGGGGAGCCTTCCGCATCTTTCCATTGCTCCCGCGCCGTATCGAAACCACCTCGTATATAGGCAAGCTTTTCGTGAACGGGCGCTATTGGTGAGGTGGTTTCGATACGGCGCGGGAGCAATGGAAAGATGCGGAAGGCTCCCCTGCCTACTCAACCACCGTAGCGGGCGCGCTCCCATATATTCCGTCAACCGGGAGGAAACCCTCCAACGCGAGCGAATATCCTCTTCTGAAAGGGACCGACCATGAAATATTCCTTCATGAGCTTTTCCACCCCCGAGCTGACGCTGGCGGAGACGCTGGCGCTGGCCAAGCGGCTGGGGTATGACGGGATCGAGCCGCGGCTGCAGGGTAATCACGGGCATAATATCGAGTTCGACACCCCCGCCGCCGCCCGCCGGGCGATCAAGGCGCAGGTTGATGATTCCGGCATCGCGCTCTGCTGCCTGGCCACCTCCTGCCAGTATTCCAATCCGAAGACGCTGGCGGCGATGGTGGAGGACACGCATCAGGCCATCGACCTGGCCGGCGACGTGGGCGCGCCGCGGCTGCGCGTCTTCGGCGGGGTGATTCCCGAGGGGGTGAGCCGCGAGCAGGCCTACGCGCAGTGCGTGGAATCGCTGTCCGGCGTCGCCCCCCACGCGGCGGAGCGCGGGGTGACGCTCTGCATGGAAACGCACGATTCCTGGTGCGACCCCAACAACGTGGCCGCGGTGATCGGGGCGGTGAACCACCCGAATATCATGGTCAATTGGGACATCATGCATCCGGTGCGCGCCGGCGGCTCGACGATGGATGCGGCCTTTACGGCACTGAAGCCGTGGATTCGCCACCTGCACGTTCACGACGGCCCGGTGAGCGAGCCGTTCAGCCTGCTGCCCATCGGCGAAGGCGCCATCGACCACCGCCGGGCGCTGGAGCTGTTGCTGACCCTGCCCTATGACGGCTACATCAGCGGCGAGTGGATCGGTTGGGAGCCGTATGAAGTGCACCTGCCGCGCGAGCTGGCGACGTTGAAGCGGTACGAGCGAGAGTTGGGCGGGTAATTCATGAATTTCCATCTGCAGCTTGAAACGTACCAGTGGGTCTTTGCAATTTTAGCGGCGATTGTCACGGGGATGTCGAAAACCGGCATCCCCGGCGTCGGCATCCTGGTGGTCAACCTGCTGGCCATCGCTTTCCAGGGGTGGAACTCCAACGGCGTGATGCTGCCGATGCTCATCTTCGGCGATCTGTTTGCCGTGGTCTATTACAAGCGGCATGCGGACTGGCGGATGGTGTTGCGCCTGGTGCCGTGGGTGCTGTGCGGCTTGCTGGTCGGCGGCGTCGCGCTGATCTTCTTCGGGTTGGAGCAAAAGAAGGACCTGCTGACGCCGTTCATCGGCGTGCTGATTCTGGTGATGCTGGGGTTGACCCTGTCGGAAAAGAAGATCAACGCCTGGCTGACCGGGAAATCGATTGCCGGCGTTGCCTCGACCGGCATCGCCGCCGGCTTCACCACCACCATCTCCAACGCCGCCGGGCCGATCATGTCCATTTTCCTCACCGCCCAGCGCTTCCCCAAAGACAAGTTCATGGGCACCATCGCCTGGTACTTCTTCCTCTTCAACCTGCTCAAGGTGCCGCTCTACGTCGCGGTGGGCGCCTATACGCACAAACCGATCTTCACCGGGCAGACGGTCGCGCTGGACCTGCTGCTGCTGCCCGCCATCCTGGTAGGCGTCTTCCTGGGCTTCTGGATTTACCCGCGCCTGTCGCAGAAGCTCTTCACCGGCAGCATCCTCGGCCTGGCGGCGATCGGGGGGACGTATATGGTGGTCGATAATGTGATCAAGCTCTTGCAGCATAATTGAGCATCTGTTGAATTTTCGTTGCTGAAACGCCGTTTACGCGCGTCGTTGCCGGGGATACCATAACACCGAGACGATATCCTATACGAAAGGTGTAACGTTATGCGGAGAATCGGTGTGTATTTCTGCGGGCTGTGCCTGCTGCTTGTCATCGGGCTGCCCGTCCTGGCGAAAAATCCCAAACAGGCAACCCGACCGGCAGTCAAAGGCGAGTGGGCCGCCATGGTGAAACAATGCAACCTTACCGCCGACCAGCAAACAGCGGTGAATGACAAGGTCAAGGCGATGAACGCCGCCCTGACGGACTGGGATGCCAAAAACAAGGACCAGGTGGACAAGCTCAAGGCCGACATCAAGGCCGCAAAAGAGGCGAACGACAAAGCGAAGCTGAAGGATCTCAATGCCCAGCAGAAGACGCTGATGACCGGGCGAGACGCTATCCAGCAGCAGTCTCGCCGGGAGATCATGACCCTGTTGACGCCGGAACAGCAGCAAACCTGGGCGGTCTACCAACTGCAAATCGAGGTGAAGCGGCACTTCAACAAAGCCAAACTCACCGACGATCAACTGGCGAAAATCAAACCGCTCTGCGAAAATACGCAGCAGGGGCTGGCTAAACTGACGGCTGGCGAGGCGAAAGGGCGCAAGGCCCTGATGAACAAGCTGTTCGCCGATGTAGCGCAGCAGATCCTGACCGACGACCAGCGCGCGCTGATGACCGCGAAGCCCGCGCCGAAAAATCAGCCGAAATAAAATTTCACTGCAGAGCATGAGGATGTAACACCCACAGCAACAGATCTTCGTAAAAATATTGTCGTTGTGTATTACTCTGACTCTTACTCAATCCGTTGAGTAAGAGTCAGAGTTTTTATGTAAATCCGGGGAACTTTAAATGAATAATATGGGCGATAAGAAAATATGATATAATAAGTGGTATCTTTCCTGCCCAGGCTATCGGTCGGAATGCCTTCACGAGGAGGTGAACATGGAATTCCGTATCGCCCATGGTCCGGCGGCGCCGCGGAACGATTTGCAGTTCGTTAAGGCCGGCACGCTGCGGGTCACGCCGCAGGCGGTTGAGTTCAGCGGCAAGTGGCGCAAAGTCATGCCCGGGAAAGCCTCGATCTTGCCATACCTCATGCTGTTGCCGCTTATGGCAGCGATCAGTACTGATCTTTGGATACCATGGGTGTGGCCCGGCGCCGGAGAAAGCATCAGCGGGATCAGCCGAACCATCCTCCTGTTGATTTACGCCGTCATTATGCTGCTCCAGACCACGCCGCTGCCGAAGAAAATCACCGCTGACCGGGGGGCGTTGCGCGAGATTGCACGCTCCAGTCGAGAAGTAACCTTCCTGCTGCGAAATGTGAAAGGCCGGGAGCGCCATGCCCTTTTCAACACCGATACCGAAGAGGAGGCGGCAGCCATCGAGACGGCACTGCGGGACGGTGGCACAGGGCAGGCCTTCACCATCACTTACGGTCCGGCGGCTGCCCGTCCAATCATGCCGGTGCCGGGGCAAATCGTCATCGGGCCGGAGAATGTGCACCTGAATGGCCGCATTCCGCGCGATCCCTATCCGAACCGGCGCGTGATGTGGCCGGTGGTGGCGATATTCACAGCATACATGCTGGTCATGGGTTTTACTCTCGTGATATTGGTTTTCACCACTTCTCCCCCCGCCACCACAAAAGCGATATACTTCACCTCCTCCTTCATCTTGTTCATACTGCTCTTTTTCGGTACCATGGTCTACATGGCCCGGCGCATACGCCAGGCCGACGTGTCCAAAATGGCTATCTCCGAGATCCGGCAGCAGGGGCAGGAGGTGAGCTTCCGTGCGCCACTGGAGGGGAACCACGGTGTCTCCGGGGTCACGACCGTCCTGCAGGCTGGCAACCCGGAGCAAGCTGTCGCCATCGCGCAGGCGCTGGCCGCCAGGACGGAAGGCTCGACGCCGTATACAGTCAATTACGGCTCCAAACGGAACGTGAATCCCTTCAACCTGGTCGGTAACGGCCGTTTGCGTGTGGATCAGGATGCGGTGCGAATCACCGGCCGTCCTGCCAGGTTGGCGTTAAGCGCGGGGATCGGCCTGCTTGCGCTGATATTCGTCCCCTTTATCATTGTCTATGTGCTGGCCTGGCTGGTTGTCCATGACATGATATTAGCGATGCTGATCAGCATGCCGACTTCCCTCATCTCCATCATTGTCACTTCCTGGCCATCACGAGTCACCATTCTTCGCCAGGCTATCACCGGCGTGGAGCGTGACGGACGACAGTTGACCCTGCGCGCGCAGATCGCCGGGCAGGAGGAGCAGGCAGTGTTCCATACCCACACAGAGGAGGAGGCCGGGGCTGTCAGCGAGGCTTTGTCTGGATAGTGGAAACCTCAATACGCTTTCTTCCGGTTCAGAGGAGGTGGACATGGAATTCCGTATTACCCATGGTCCGGCGGCGCCGCGGAATGATTTACAGTTCGTCAAGGCCGGCACGCTGCGCGTCACGCCGCAGGTGATCGAATTCAGCGGTAAGTGGCGCATGGTGATGCCCGGGAAGAGCGTGTTCTGGGCATATATTGTGCCGTTGCTATTTATTGCCGCGCTCAGCGATGATCACTGGGTACCGCAGGTTTGGCGGACAGGCATCGGCGATCACATCTACGAAACCCTCAAAATCCTGCTATACTTTTTCTTCGCCATCGGCCTTATTCTACAAGGCAGGCCGTTTTCAAAGAAAATCACCGCCAACCGGGAGACGCTGCGCGAGACCCCGCGATCCGGACGCGAGCTGACCTTCCTGTTTCGTGATCGGAAGGGCCGCGAGTGCAGCGCCCTTTTTAACACCGATACCGAGGGAGAGGCGGCGGCCATCGAGACGGCGCTGCGGGAGGGTGGCACAGAGCGGATCTTCACCATCACCTACGGTCCGGCGGCAGCGCCGCGCCCGATCATGCCGGTGCCGGGGCAGATCGTCATCGGGCCGGATAACGTGCATCTGACAGGCCGTATCCCGCGTGATCCACTGCCGGACCGGCGCCAGCAGCGGATAATAAGGCTCGTGGCATTCATCGGCGCCGTGCTGGCCGTCCTCGTCCCCGTGATACTTATGATCTCCAGTAGCTCTTCCGGCTCCGCGTTCGTGTATCCCGCCGTTTATGAAGGTATAACCCTGGCGGTGATCATGCTGATGATGATTGGCGCCGTTATTTACATATGGCGGCGCAGAAGCATCGCCGACGTGACCAAGGCGGAGATTGCCGACATCCGGCAGCAGGGGCAGGAGGTCAGCTTCCGTGCGCCGCTGGAGGGGAACCATGGTGTATCGGGGGTGACCACGGTCATGCAGGCCGGCAGCCCGGAGCAGGCCGCGACCATCGCGCAGGCGCTGGCCGCCAGGACGGAAGGCTCGACGCCGTTTACGGTCAATTATGGTCATTATGGTTTGAAATGGAAAGTGAATCCCTTCGGTCTGGCGGGCAAGGGCCGCTTGCGCGTGGCACCGGATGCCGTGCGAATCACCGGATACCGCAGTATCTTCACACAATCGCTGTCCATGCCCGCGGTGATCGGATTATTTCTCCTGGCCATCGTTCCCTCCGTCATCGCCTTCGTGCTGGCCTGGCGGACGCTGCATGACGCGGAGCTCGCGTTGTTCATCAGTATGCTGGTCCCCTTCGTTATCAGCGCCGTCCTTTCTTTGCTGCCGCGATTGCTGTTCCGGCGGGTGACCATCCCCCGCCGGGATATCACCGGCGTGGAGCGTGACGGCCGCCAGTTGACCCTCCGCGCGCAGATCGCCGGTCAGGAGGAGCAGGCGGTGTTCCATACGCGAACCGAAGAGGATGCCGCGACCATCAACGATGCGTTATTGTCGTAATGATAAGTCCGGCCATTGAGAAATGAACACCCGGGTTTATCGATGAAGGACTTTAGTTTTGAGTTTTGAATTTTGAATTGATCACACGGTTGACGTTAGCGGTTATATGAACTCAAAACTCAAAACTAAAGTTCCCTCATTATTCCCCTGCGCCCCGCTCTATTATTTAATACCCCTTCTTCCGATTCAGCCGCCGTGCCAGCTCGCTGGCATATTCCCGCCCCAGCGTGTCCGCGTGCTCCGTCGCCCAGTCGGTGAGTTTTGTCTGCCCGGCGGGCGGCGAATCGGTGCAGAGCAGGCCCCGCATCAGGCCGTCGATCTCGTCCCGCGTGAGAATGGCATCGCGCACCACCAGCCCGAGCGCCTGCACCAGCAGATACCCGAGGCCGGGCGGCACGGAGACGATGGGGCGCGGCGTGCCGATGATATGGCCGATTGTCTCCACCAGCCCGCGGTAGGTGAAGGTTTCCGGGCCGATGGCGTTGATGGTGCGGTTGCCCGTGGCCTGCCCCTGCGCCACGGCCAGGTCGGCCAGATCCTCCACGTAAATCGGCTGCAGGCCGTATCGCCCGCTGCCGAACACCCCGAAGACCGGCAGCCGGCGCAGCGCCCAGGCGATGTTGTTGATGAGGATGTCGTGCCCGCCGAAGAGCACGGCCGGGCGCAGGATGGCATACGGCAGGCCGGAGCCGATCAGCGCCTGCTCGAGCTGTGCCTTGCCGTGGAAATACTCCAGCGGCGAGTCGAGGGACGGGTTGGTGATGCTCACGTGCACCACCCGGCCCACCCCCGCCGCGCGGGCGGTGGCGAACAGACGCAAGGTGTTGTCCACCGCCCGCGCGTGGGTGAAGTAGCGCGAGTTGTAGCGCACCCAGTAGGTGTTGTACAGCACCGCCGCTCCGCGCAGCGACTCGACCAGCGCCGGCAGGTCGTCGAAGGAGTAGGGATGCGCCTCTACCTGCCCGCCGAAGGGATTGGGCCGCTCCGGCGAGTTCGTCAGTGTTCGCACCCGCCGCCCCGCCGCCAGCAGCCGCCCGGCGATATATTTTCCCGAGTACCCAAAGGCCCCGGTGACGACATGCAACTCGGTCATGTTGCCTCCTTCAGGTGTTGGGGGTTGGGTGTTGGGATATAGGTCGAGCTTGTCAGCACCTAATTGTAGCGGGTTGTCACGATGCGCCTTGGATTAACCCGGATTATTCATGAACCGCTCGTAGCCGCATCCCTTTACGGGTGCGCGAGCGGTTCATGAATAATCCGGGTTAATGAATATGCGCTCAGTCCGGTGGTTGAGTAGGCAAGAAAGCTGTTCGGTTCTTTCCGCAGTTCTCACGCCGTATCGAAACCACCCCTGCGGCGGTACTCCGCCGCAAAGCTGTTCGGTTCTTTCCGCCCCTGCGGGCGGTAATCCGCCGCATACGTATAGGAGAACCTTGCGTGAACGGGCACGAGAAACCGCGGTGGTTTCGATACGGCGCGGGAGCAGCGGAAAGAATCGGGAGGCTCCCCTGCCTACTCAACCACCGGATCGGGCGCTATGTTATGTTGACAAGGTACATCGTGACAACCCGCTATCCCCAACCCTCAGCACCCAATCCCCAACCCCCAGGCCTACTTCCCCTGGTGCGCCTTGATCTCTTCCGCCACGTTCAGGAAGAACAGCGGGCGCACCATGGGCGGCCAGTAGGCATCCTGGTCGGCGGTGTGCGTCTGCTCCAGCGCTTCCAGGCGCGCCTGGTGGTCCCGCAGGTATTGCAGCGCCGCCGCATGATCCGCCGGTGTATTGGTGCGGCGCGCGACTCCGTTCAGCTCTCCGTAGTCGAAGTGCATCCGGCCATAGTCGAAACCGTCGCGATTGAACCGGATGCGGTCTGTGAAGCGCTGCTGGTCGGCGGGCAGTTGGGCCACCGCCGCTTCCGCCTGCCGCAGATCCCCGTCCAGTTCCGCCCAGAATTCCGGCTGCGCGGCCAGCCGCGATTCCGTCTGGATGCCGGGACGCTGCAGCGCGAAGAAGCGCTCCTCCGTCTGCCAGAAGCTGCGCATCGGATCGGCCGCCGGGCCGTAATACTTGCGGAAGAACTCCTCGCGCAGCAGGTCCACGTCGGCGTTCAGGTCCCACGTCAGCCGCCCCGCGATGTAGTGGTTCAACCCCTGCATGGCGAAGTTGGGTTGCGCTTCATACATCACGAAGGTGCCGCCCGCCTCGCGGAAAGCCGGCAGGTCCTCGCGGATCTTCTGCGTGATGTCCCACGGCCCGAAGTAGTACCAGTGTCCGTAGTAATCGTAATACCCGAGCTGCCCGGAGAGGGCTCCCCAGCCCTTCACCAGCCGGTAAAAGTCGACGTTCCACTTGCTGGTGGGGTCGTTCCACGGGCGGCTGTGGTCGTAACGGGGTGGGAAGTCGCAGATAATGCCCGCGTGCGATTTGCCGGTCGGTTTGGCGCTGATGGGCAGCTCCATCTGGTAGCCGTAGGCGAGAAAGCCCAGGTAGCGGTCCTTATATTTCGGGTCCAACCGTTTATAGATTTCATTGGAGAAGTGGAGCAGCCGGTCGGCCACCTGCGTGCCGTCCTCCCGCGTCTGGCCGTATTGCTTGTCCAGCGCCAGGCAGCTGTCGCACAGGCACAGGGGCGCGTAATCGTTCGGGTCGAGCGATTTGACGATGGCGTCCGGATTGGCGGCGAAAAATTCGTTCACCTTCTTCGCCACGATCTCGATGACGGCGGGATTGGTCGAGCAGAAATTCGTCTGGTCGCCGCCCGCGCCAACCTTGCGGATCTTCCCCTCGCGGTCGCGGGCGTAATAGTCGGCGTACTTGTCAAAGGGGTAATCGGTGGGGCTGAGATAGGTGTTCCACGAGTGCCCGAAGACCATGCGCCCGCGGTTGATGATGGTGCGCATCTGCCGGTCCCAGCGCTGGGAGTTCCACCAACTCACCCCGACGCTGGAGAACCAGGGAGACCCCTGCATCTCATTCAGCGCCGGCAGCCGCGCCACCCGATCCTTCGGCACGACAATCTCTTCGCCCAGCCCGCGCGGCTGGAACCAGTGGCAATCCAGGTGATCGGTGAGCAGACCATACACGCCGTTGCGCAGGCCCTCCAGGTCCTTCGCCTCGATCAGCACGTTTCCACCCGCGGTGCGCAGGCGGTAGGCGTCCTGCAGGCCGGCCGCCGCGCCGGGGTCGGCCTGCCGCAGGATGATGGCCGGCCCAGCGGTCGTTGCCCGGATGGGCAGCTCGGCGCCGGTCTGCACCTTCAGGCAGCGCTGCAGGTCCTCCAGCGCGTCCACCAACTCCTTCTGCGGATCGCTCAGGGCGGGCAGCGCGCGCCAGTAGGCGATGGCCTTCTGCCCCGCCGGCGGCGCGGGCAGCGCATCCACCAGCACGGCGTAGTCCGTCTTCCCCGAGGCGGCCAGCGTCAGCGCCGGTTGCGGCTGATGCGCGGCGATCTGTGCCATCTCCGCGTCGATGCTCGCTTGCGTTCGCGGGGCGTAGGTGGCCACCACCCGCGCCCGCTCGGTGATCTTCTCCACCCGCGTGTCGGCGAATCCCGCGGGGTCAGGCCCCTGCACCGCGAGATACAGGTCGCGCTCGATCGCGCCGTTGATCGTCACCGCGCCGGTCAGCACCACGCGCGTCACGCCGGCGGGCGGATTGAAGCTCCACGCCCACACCGCGCTCTTGCCGGCGGCAAGGGTGCGGGTGAACGATCCCCCGCCATACTGCAGCGCCGGCGCGGCCTGCAGCCGCACGCCAATCCGCACCGGGGCGTCCCCCTGGTTGAGAAGCTGCGTCCGCACCCGAATTGTCGCCGCATTCTTCGCATCCGGCGCGCTGGTGGTATAAATCTTCAGGTCGCGATACCGCGGGAAAACCCGCCCCGCTCCCGCCGCGTTTACCGCCGCGCAGCACAGCAGCACCGCGCAGATGCCCGCATAACCCCGCAGAAATCTGCCCATGTGACCCCCTTTCGAGCCCGGAGCGACGCGCCCCGGCTCCACCATCACTTCGACGGGGGGCAGGATGTTCCCTTTCCCCGCTTTCACTTGGCGTAAGGGGATCGTTTAAGGATAACGATGTGCCTATAGAGCCGGGAGTGGCGACGGACGGGGGGAGACAGCCCGGCGTAATGCCCATGCGAAAGCCTTGCGCCAAGTGAAAGCGGTGTCTGCGGCCACCGCACTCCAAAGGTGGGCTTGCATGAATAACGAAAGCGTCTACAATAAAACGGTCGCACTAAAGAAATAGTATTGATGGTGTCACCTAAATACCAAACCTGAGTGCTCCCCGTTCTCATCCACATGAAGGACGAAATAGGCGATGCCCATTACTTCCTCGCCGGGCAGGAGTATAATGGCAGCACCTGATCGTTCGCCCGGCTGAACAGCCCGCGTTACGTGGACACCTTCGAGCAGGAGGGGAGACCGAGCGGCTGGAGGGGGAGTTGGCAAAGACACGGGAAGAAATGCGACAATATCTAAAGGAGTTGGGTTATGGCAAATGAGATTGTCCCGGTAAATCCCGGCGAATTTCTCCTGTATCAGACTGAGGACGGCACAACGCGCGTGCAGGTGCGCGTTGGTCAGGAGACCGTTTGGCTCACCCAGAAGCAAATGGCGGAGCTCTTCCAGAAAGATGTGCGGACAATCGGTGAGCACATTCGCAACGTGTTTACCGAAGGCGAACTATCAGAGTCCGCAACTATCCGGAATTTCCGGATAGTTCAAATGGAAGGTGCGCGCCAGGTAGAACGCGGCGTCGATCACTATAATCTCGATGTCATCATCTCTGTCGGCTACCGCGTGAAGTCGCTGCGCGGCACGCAGTTCCGCATGTGGGCGACCCAGCGGTTGCGCGAGTATATTGTGAAGGGCTTCACCCTCGACGACGAGCGGCTGAAGAAAGCGGGCGGCGGTGACCATTTCGAGGAACTGCTCGAACGCATCCGCGATATTCGTTCTTCCGAGCGTGTCTTCTGGCGCAAGGTGCTGGATATCTACGCGTTGAGCGAGGATTACGACCCCCATGCGGAACGTACCACACGCTTCTTCCAGACAGTGCAAAATAAAATGCACTGGGCCATCACCGGCCAGACCGCCGCCGAGATCGTGCACCAGCGCGCCGATGCCGGCCAGCCCCACATGGGCCTTACCAGTTGGGATGGCGACAGGCTGCGCAAGGGCGATGTGGCCATCGCGAAAAACTACCTGGACGCCGATGAGTTGCACGCGTTCAACCTGATCGTCTCCGCCTACTAGGTGCCTGGTTAGTGGATGAATTGGCAGGAACGCGATTAGCGATGCGGTGATATCATCCTGTTGACGCCGCTAAAGGCCGCAACAAGCCGCATGCGTTCCGCGCGCCGGGTTTTAGTTGGCGCGAAGCGACCGGTTTTGACATTAGCTCTCGGGATTACTGGCCGGCCATCACGTCGATGGGGATGGCCACCGTGAAGGGGATCGTTTTCGCCTTTCCGGTGATCACCACTTCGTAGGGCATCAGCGCGCGGGGTGGGGCAGCGGGCGTGTTGTCGGCGCCCGTAGCCACGTATGGCGCCTGCGCGCGCGACGGGGCGGCGGACACGGCGAAAGCGACCGCCAGCGGGACGCGGGCGCCGGGAGCCACGGATGAGCGCGCCGGTGTTGCTTGCGACTGCCCGCTCACCTCGCTCCAGGGGGAGATGACGGACGCCTGCAAACCGGTCAGCGTTCGCCGCCCGGTGTTCCGCAGCTCCAGGGTGGGAGGCGTCTGCGTCACCATGCGTTCGGCGTTCTGCTCCAGGCCAAGCAGAGCGACAGGAGCCAGCGATACCTCTGCCCGCGCCCGCATGATCAGCTTGGCGAGATCGACCGGCGACTTGGTAACGAGCGCCTGCTGTAGCGCGACGAGCTGCTCTTGCAGCCGTTCGGCGTCCGCCAGCAGACGATCTCCCTTGCTGCCGGCGCCCTCCTCGGCGGTCTGCAGCGCCTGCTGCCAGGCGGCGCGGCTCTGCGCGTCCATCTCGGTGGTGAAGAGGCGCTCCAGCTTCAGCACGGTGGCGCGCGCCAGGCGGAAGCCGTGTTGCGCGGCCATCTCGCGGGTGCCGATCCAAAAGGCGCGGCCATCGTCGGGAATCAATTGCACCTCGAATCCGGTTGCGGCGATCGCCTCGCAACGCGGAGTGCCGGGGAGGATGTCGATAGCCACCAGTTGGGCATCGGCGGGGAAGCCCAACCCGGCGCGATCGAGCCGTACCGTAGTGGTCACCGCGCGGTCGGCGTAATTCCGCAGGGTCAGGTGCAGCTCGCCGGCGACAGCCGATCCATAACGCTCCACCACCACGCCTCGTGTCGCGCGGGCATACGGGATCGGCTCCCAGCCTGCCGCTGATATTTCTTCGATAGCGGGCACATATAAGCGATATTCCTCCCGGTAGGGTTCCGGGTTCAGCGAATAGAACGCCGGGAAGATGTCATAGGCCAGCCCGCGCCGGAAGGAGCGGCGCACGCTGTCCGGATCAGGTTGCAGATTAAAATCCCTCTCGGGTGGACATGGCATCCGCACGAACCGCCAGGGCTTGGTGTGATTGATGGCGCGCAGGTAGCGTTCATACCGTCCGGGATCGCCGCAGTCCCAATCGTATTCCGCCATCTGAAAATCGACATACGGCGCGATGAATACCTGCTCATAGTAATTGACATTCCCGTGCGAGACCACTTTATACTCATTCGTCAGCGGCCACCAGGCTTTGCAAAGGAAATCCCAGATTGTGTTGACAATGCCGACCTGATAGTGGTCTTTACCGAAGCTCAGCGGCGGCAGTGTCGCGCGGAAATGTTCTCGCCGGTAATCCAGCCCTTTGATGTTCGCGCGACAGCCGTCGATGCCGTCATTGTCCATCATCGCGTCCCAGGGCCTGCGTTTGGGGTCGCGGGCATATTCATCCAGCACCAGGCGGCAGTAGTCGCGGATGACCGAGGACACGTCCGGATCGTAGTTCATGCTGAATTCCAATCCCCAGTTATAGCGCTCGGGCTGATTGGAACCGATGACGGCGGGCGGGCCATTCAACCGTATATGGCCGAACTCATCGAAGGGAAGCATTTTCACCAGGTCGACGGTCGGCACCCAGTAAGCGTCATATCCTGTTTTTTTCAGTAACTCAAGCGATGGCTGCCAGCCGCCGGGCGGCGCGCCGGAAGGCGCTTCGATATTGGGTAAAAAAGCGCGAATCTCCTCATCGGTCGGCAGGCCGGGAGTCGTTTTGGTCATCACTTTCATGCAGTAATAGCCATGCATGTGAAAGAGGAAGCGGTACCCCTCGCCGAAATCGCTGGCGTCTGGCAGGCCACTGATCCGGTGGGTGGTCGGGTCGAACCGTTCCGCATTGACATAGTTCAGATACGCCGCGCGGTCAGGGCGCTTGACGAAGCTCTCCGGGAAGAAGGCGTAATAACGCGCGAGCGCCGAGCGCATGCCCCAGTGGGGATCATGCCGGTAGAGGAGAAAGGAGAAAGGCGCGCGCGAAGGATTTTTCCCCGCCGCGGCGGACAATCCGAGGAAGAAGGTGACTGACAACTCCGGCCCTTGCTGGTCGTGCTGGAGGAGGAAGACGCGCGGCCCCTGTGAGAGTGGAAGCGCCAGCGACAGGCCGCCTTGGGGACCGCTCACCGCCGACCAGGGGTAAATGGAACATTCGCCAATGCCGGACTTGCATTTATAGGTGCTGCGGTACAGGTTGTCTCCGCTGATCTCACGATTTTCCTCCGTGTCGTCGTACCAGCGCCAGCCGCGCAAGTTGGCAGGCAAGGCGAATTTCACTCCGACCGCGCGGTCCTTGCCGGTCGTGTCGCTGACCACGCCGTCCACGCGCAGGTAGTCCCCGCCGCCGCGCACGGTGGCTTCCAGTGCCAACCCCGCGTCGGGCAGCGCGCCCTTGAAGGTCACCCCACCTTCGGCGGGCAGCACGGTCCCCGGCACGGGGTGATACGGCGCCGGCATCATCTCGGAGACAACGATATCATCTACACAGACGGCGCCGGTGGAGCGGGTAATTTCCGCCCGCAACGCCAGCCGGGTGGTCTGCGCCGCGGTGGTCACCTCCCAGGAGAGCGGGAACCAGGGGCGATATTCCGGCTCCGTCTCGGAGATCGGCTCGGTGACCTGAATGGTGCGCCCGGTGGTGCGGCCCTGGTCGTCGCGCTCCGCGCAGCTTGCGCCTGCGATGATCACGCTTTCCCGGTGCATCCAGAGCTCGACGTGATACCGCGTGTTCGGCTTGACCGGGATGACGGTTTCGGCGAAGGTCGGAGCGGTCGTCGCGCGGGAGTTCAACCGGAGTGATGCTTTACCGGAGTGGGCAAGCGTGGCGTCAATGCGGCAGTCTCCGGTCATCGTCCAGGAGGTTGTTCCCTTCTCGAAGTCCGGATTCGGCGCCAGGTTGACAGGATTCGTCACTGGAAGGTATTCGGCCAGCGAAAATCCGCCTTCCCCAACGAGCGGGACGCTCGCGTCCCCCAGGCGCAGACCGGTCACCCGGCCGGTAGGCGAGAGATCGAGCGCCAGGCCGTCTTTCGTGCTGATGCTGACAGCGCAAAGCGGGACGGCGGTCATGAAACCCAATACAACAAAAAGCAGCGGAAGAGCGCAGCACCGCAATGCCGGAGAGTACAACATGATTTTAACCTCTATAATCCACATAAGCGATTGAACGTTATCGTCCGACTACCGGGTGATCAGGCGATATCATCTTCCCTGATTCATGGCTCGGTCGTCACATCGATCGGGATAGCCACCGTGAATCGGATCGCGTGTACCTTGCCGGTGAGCATCACCTCGTAAGGCATGAGTGCGCGCGGCAGCGCGGTGGGTGTGGCATCGGCGCCCGTGGCCATATATGGCGCTTGTGCGCGGGATGGATCGGCAGACATGGCGAAATCGACCATTACCGAATCGCTCCCTCCGGCCGGCATGGATGGGCGTTCCAGCACAGCCCGCGACTGCTCGCTAACCTCGTTCCACGGTGAGAGGATGGTCGCCTGTAAGCCAGTCAGCGTTCCATTTCCCGCGTTTCGCAGTTCTACTATATCAGAGGTTTGCGAGATTACCCGCTCTGCGTTCTGCTCCAGACCAAGTATTACTACCGGAGCCAGCGACACTTCCGCGCGCGCCCGCATGATCAACTTGGCGAGATCGACCGGTGATTTGGTGACGAGCGCCTGCTGCAGCACTCCCAGTTGCCGCTGCAGCCGCTCGGCATTCGTCAATAGAGCGTTCCCTCTATCGCGAGAGCCGAGATCTGCCAGCCGCAGCGTCTCCTGCCAGACGACGTGGCTGTGCTCGTCCATCTCGGTAGAGAACAGGCGCCCCAGCTTCAGCAAGGTGGCGCGCGCCCGCCGGAAACCATGCTGCGCCGCCTGTTCGGGAGTGCCAATCCAGAAAGCCTGGGCGTCATCCGGGGTCATCCGCACCTGCAGCCCATCCTCCGGGAAATCGACAGAGCGCGGGCTGCCGGGCAGAAGGTTGATGGCCACCAGCCTGGTGCCGGCGGGGATGCCCAGCCCCTTGCGGTCGAGCCGCACCGTAGTGGTCACCGACCGGTCGGCGTAATTCCGCAGCGTCAGGTGCAGCTCGCCGCCGGTAGCCGCCCCGTAACGCTCCGTCACCACACCTTGTGTCGCACGGGCATAGGGAATCGGCTCCCAGCCTGCCGCGGAGAGCTCCTCGATGGCGGGCACATACTGGCGATATTCTTCCCGATACGGCTCCGCGTTCAGCGAATACAGCGCCGGGAAGATGGCGTAGGCCAGCCCGCGCCGGAACATACGATGCATATTCTGCGGACTGTTTTCATCCTGTCCCGAGCCGGGCGCATTCAATATACGACAGAATCGCCAGGGTTTGGTGTGATTGATCGCACGCAGGAAGCGTTCAAGTCGACCGGGATTGCCGCAATCCCAATCAAATTCGCACATCGAGAGATCGACATAGGGGGCGTTGAACACCTGCCCATATTCGTTGGTATTCCCGTGTATGACTACCTTGTATTCTTTCGAGAGCGGCCACCAGGCTTTTTCAAGGAAGTCCCACATGATGTTAAGTATACTCACCTGACAGTTGACTTTGCCGAAGGTCAGCGGCAGCAGCGTGGTGCGGAAATGCTCTCGCCGGTAATCCAATCCTCGCAAGCCTTCGATCCCATCGACATCCATCATCGCGTCCCAGGGTTGGCGTCCCGGATCTTCGGCATACTCCGCGAGTGCCAGGCGGCTGTATTCGCGAATGAAGGGAGACAGATCAGGATCGTAATTCATGCAGAATTCCAATCCCCAGTTATAACGTGGAGGCTGTCCAGTGGGTACAGGACCTGGCGGATAGATCAGGTTATATCGCAGCTTGCCGAATTCGTCATACGGTAACATTTTGAACAATTCGGTGGTCGGTACCCAGGAGGCGTCATAAAGCAGTTTTTTCACCAGCTCGAGGGACGGTTGCCAGCCGCCGGGCGGCGCGCCAGAAGGAGCTTCGATGTTGGGTAAGAAAGCGCGGACTTCCTCATCGGTCGGCATGGTGCGGGTCACCGTGGGCATCACTTTGCTGCAATAATAGCCATGCATGTGAAAGAGGAAGCGATAGCCCTCGCCGAAATCGCTGGCGTCCGGATAGCGGGCTACCTGGTGCGTAGCAGGATCGAACCGCTCCAGGTTGACGTAGTTCAGATACGCCTCGCGGTCCACGCGTCTGGCGAAACTTTCCGGGAAAAAGCGGTAGTAACGGTCGAGCACCGAGCGCATGCCCCAGGCGGGATCATGCCGATACAGGATGAAGGAGAACGGCGCGCGCGAGGGATTCTTCTCCGACGCGACGGTGAGACCGAAAAAGAAGGTGACCGACGTTTCCGGTTCCCGCTGGTCGTGCTGCAACAGGAACACGCGCGGCCCCTGGGATAGCGGGAGGGCCAGCGACAGCCCGCCGCGCGGGCCGCTCATGGCCGACCAGGGGTAAATGGAGCACACGCCGATGCCTGCCTGGCATCGGTAGGTGTTCTGATACAGGTTATCTCCACTGATCTCACGAGACTCTTCCGTATCATCGTACCAGCGCCAGCCCTGCAGGTCGGCGGGCAAGGCGAACTTCACCCCCACCGCGCGATCCCGGTCGGTGGTGTCGCTGACCACCCCGTCCACGCGCAGGTACTCCCCGCCGCCGTGCAGCGTGGCCTCCAGCGACAACCCGGCACCGGGCAGCGCGCCCGTGAAAGTCACGCCATCTTTTACGGTCTGCAGCGTGCCGGTCATGGGCCGATACGCCGCCGGCATCATTTCAGAGACGACCGCGTCATCCACACAGACGGTGCCGGTGGAGCGGAGCAATTCCGCCCGCAGCGCCAGCCGGGTCGTCTGCGCTGAAGTGGTGATCTCCGATGCCAGTGGGAACCAGGGGAGCCAGGTCGGTTCCAATTCGGTAATCGGTTCGGTGATCCGGATGACACGCCCGGTAGGCCGGTTCCGATCATCGCGCTCCGCAATACTCGCACCCGCCGTGACCACGCTTTCCCGATGCATCCACAGCTCGACATGGTATCGCGTGTTTGGCTTCACCGCGATGACGGTTTCGGCGAAGGTCGCAGCAGTCGGCGTGCGGGAGTTCAACCGCAGTGATGCCTTGCCCGAGTGGGCGAGCGTGGTGTCGGTGCGGCAGTCCCCGGTCAGCGTCCAGGAAGCCGTGCCGTTTTCGAAGCCGGGATTCGGCGCCAGGTTGACGGGATTCTGTACCGGCCGATATTCCGTCAACGAAAATCCGCCTTCGCCAACGAGCGGGACGCTCGCGTCACCCAGGCGCAGACCGGTCACCCGGCCGGTAGGCGAGAGATCGAGCGCCAGGCCGTCTTTCGTGCTGATGCTGACAGCGGAGAGCCGGCTGGAAGTCATCAAACCCAGCAGAAGAACGAGCAGTGTAATGCCGGAGAACCGCTGGATATGAAACTGAAGCATAGCGTATCACCTTTCGGAAGGATTACCGTCGATTATTGCTCACCGTGGGCCGGCATTCACGACCTTCATCAATATCAGTTCAGAGGTAAGTGAACCTGGAAGATTCACCAGTATACAGTCAAACCTGACACATAACGCAGGTCAGGTTCCGGCGATAGTGAGATTGCGATGTCGCTGATCGCAGAGGTTTTCTGGCGAGTTGTCATAGCGTTACACCTTCATTGAGATTGTCCATGGCCGGCGTATCATGGCCCAACCACCACATCGATAGGGATCGCCACCGTGAAGGGGATCGTTTTTGCCTTGCCGGTGATCACCACCTCGTAAGGCATGAGCGCGCGCGGCGGGGCGGCGGATACGGCAAGCGCGACCGTCAGGGGAACACTGGCGCCGGGCGATGCGGAAGCGCGCGCCGGCGTCGCCTGCGACTGTAAGCTCACCTCACTCCAGGGAGAGAGGATGGTGGCCTGCAGGCCGGTCAACGTTCGCCGTCCGGCGTTGCGCAACTCCAGGGAGGGGGACGTCTGCGTCGTTACGCGCGCGGCCGTCTGCTCCAGACCGAGCAGGGCCACCGGGGCCAGCGATACCTCCGCGCGCGCCCGCATAATCAGCTTGGCGAGATCGACCGGCGATTTGGTGGCGAGCGCCTGCTGCAACGCACCGAGCTGCCTCTGTAGTCGCTCGGTGTCCGTCAGCAGGCCGTCCCCGCTGCTGCCGGCGCCGTGCTCGGTGGTCTGCAGTGCCTGCTGCCAGGCGGCGCGGCTGCCCGCGTCCATCTCGGTGGTGAAGAGGCGCTCGAGTTTCAGCAGGGTGGCGCGCGCCAGGTGAAAGCCATGCCGGGCAGCCTGTTCGGGGGTGCCGACCCAGAAAGCGCGGGCGTCATCAGCATCCAGAGTGATGGCTAATCCGGTATCCGGTACAGCGACACAACGCGGAGTGCCGGGCAGAATGTCGAAAGCTACCAACTTGGCGCCGGCGGGGATGCCCAATCCGGCGCAGTCAAGGCGCACCGTGGTGGTGACCGGCTGCGCGGCATAATTCCGCAGGGTCAGGTGCAACTTGCCATTGGCAAACGCGCCATACCGCTCGACCACCACGCCCCCGGTGGCGCGAGCATAAGGTATCGGCTCCCAGCCCGCGGCTGAAATCTCCTCGATGGCAGGCACATACTGGCGGTATTCCTCCCGGTAGAGTTCCGGGTTCAGCGAATAGAACGCCGGGAAGATGTCATAAGCCAGCCCGCGCCGGAAAGATCGGCGCACGTTAGCCGCACTCACGGGGGTATAAATATCCTTACCGGGGGCTTCCGGCATCCGACAGAATCGCCAGGGCTTGGTGTGATTGATCGCGCGGAGATAGCGCTCCAGACGGCCCGGGTTGCTGTAATCCCAATCGAATTCTACCATGGGCATGTCAACAAAAGGCGCGGTGAACACCTGCTCATAACCGTTGGCGTTCCCGCAGGAGGCCACCTGGTATTGATTGGTCAGCGGCCACCACGCCTTGTAGAGAAAGTCCCAGATACCGTTGGAGAGAGCGACCTGACTGTCCTTTCCGAAGGTCAACGGCAGCAGCGTGGTGCGGAAGTGCTCTCGCCGGTAGTCAAGCTGGTTACTGTTGGACGAGTATCCTTCAACCGAATCGGAATCGATCATCGCCTCCCATGGCCGGCGTCCCGGCATACGAGCATAATCTTCCAGGACAAAGCGGCAGTAGTCGCGATTGGTCGGAAAGAGATCCGGGTCCTCGCAGACGCGGAATTCCAATCCCCAATTGTAACGCGGAGGCTGACCGGTCGGCTTCTCCCCGGGCCGATAGAGCTGGGTGTAAGTGATCCGCCCGGCATCGTCATACACAATTTTTTTCAGCAGCTCGGTCGTCGGAATCCACGAAGCATCAAAACCCAGCTTCTTCACCAATTCTGTCGAGGGCTGCCAGCCGCCAGGCGGGGCACCAGCGGGGGCTTCGATCTTCGGGATAAAGGAGAATACCTGCTCATCGGTCGGCATGATCGGGTCCGCGGTGGGCATCACTTTCGCGGGATAATAACACCCGTGGATGTGAAACAGAAAACGATAGCCTTCGCCGAAATCACTGGCATCCGGCAGGCTCCCCATTCGGTGGGTAGTCGGATCGAACCGCTCCGCGTTGTCATAATTCAGATACGCCTCGCGGTCCACGCGCTTGGCGAAGCTCTCCGGGAAGAAGCGATAGTAGCGGGCAAGTGCCGAGCGCATGCCCCAGGCGGGGTCATGCCGGTAGAGGATGAAGGAGAAGGGCGCGCGTGAAGGATTTTTACCCGCTGCACTGGATAAGCCGAAGAAGAAGGTCACCGACATCTCCGGTACCTGCTGATCATGCTGAATGATGAATACGCGCGGTCCCTGCGCGAGGGGAAGGGCCAGCGACAGGCCGCCCCGCGGGCCGCTCACCGCCGACCAGGGGTACACTGAGCACTCGCCGATGCCCGACTGGCAGCTATATGTATTCCGGTAGAGATTGTCCCCGCTGATCTCGCGGTGTTCTTCCGTATCGTTGTACCATTGCCAGCCGCGCAGGTCGGCAGGTAATGCAAACTTGACTCCCACCGCGCGGTCTCTGCCGGTGGTATCGCTGACAACTCCGTCCACGCGCAGGTACTCTCCGCCGCCGCGCAAGGTGGCGTCCAGGGATAATCCCGCGCCGGGCAGCGCGCCATGGAAGGCTACCTCGCCCGCGACAGGCTGCACCGTGCCGGTGACGGGTCGGTAGTCCGCCGGCGGCATCTCGGAAACGACGGCATCGTCCACCCAGACATCGCCGGCGGCGTGGAGTATTTCCGCCCGCAGTGCCAGATGGGTGGTCTGCGCTGAAGTGGTGATCTCCCATGCCAGCCTGGTCCACGGCTGCCAGGTCGGCTCCAACTCACTGATCGGGGGGGTCACCCGGGTGGTGCGTCCGGTTGTCTGATGCTGGTCGTCACGCTCCGCGCAGATCGCGCCAGCCGCCACCGCGCTGTTCCGGCGCATCCAGAACTCGACTTTATAGCGCATGTTCGGCTTCACCGGGATGACGGTTTCGGCGAAGGTTGCAGTCGTTGGTGTCCGAGCGTTCAAGCACAGTGAGACCTTGCCGGAATGGGCGACCGTTGTGTCGATGCGGCCTTCCCCGGTCAGTGTCCAGGAAGCCGTTCCTCCCTCGAAGCTAGGATTGGGAACCAGATTGACGGGATTCGGCGCCGGACGATATTCAGCCAGCGAAAATCCACCCTCGCTGACGAGCGGCGCGCGCGTGCTGCCCAGGCGCAATCCGGTTACTCGACCGGTCGATGAGAGATCGAGCGCCAGGCCGTCTTTCGTGCTGATGCTGACGGCGCTAAGCCGGCCGGTGGCCAGCAGAACGCACGTCAGGAAAAGCAGCGAAATACCGCGGAACCGCATTGCAGGGGAGCGCACCATTGTATCAACCTCCAGCTTATGCTGCCCGGTGGCCGTTGTGTTTGTATTGCCTGCTGATGTATTATATAATAGATATGCACACGTGTGCGGAGGGAAGGCCATGCCAACCAATGAGTTGAGTCGGCGCGAGTTTATCGGCGCCTGTCTGGCTACCACGACGGCGCTCGCTCTGGGTGTCAGTCCATTTGCTCGGGGCGCTGAAAGACAGGACACCGCGGCTGCCGCATCTCCCACGCCGCAAGCCGGCAAAATACCAAAGCGCCGCCTCGGGCGTACCGGGGTTATGGTAAGTATCCTCGGCCTGGGTGGCGGCTGCCTGTTCGGCTACGGCGTCGGAGACGCCGCGGACTCGGCAAAGATGGAAATGGTTGCCCGGGCCTGCCTGGATGCCGGGATCAACTATTTCGATACGGCTCCCGATTATGGCCACAGCGAAGATCATCTCGGCCAGGCCATCGGTGGTACGGCACGCCGCAAAGAGGCTTTCTTTGCAACCAAAATCTCTCCGGCAAACCGATCGTATGATAAAACGATGGAGGAGTTCGAAGGCAGTCTCAAACGGTTGCGCACCGATTACGTCGATCTGTTGCAGATTCACTGGGTCAACGAAAAGGACGACATCGCGGCTTTCGGCAAGCCGGACGGCATCTTGACGGCGATGAAAAAGCTGCGCGACCAGAAGGTGGTGCGCTTCCTTGGCGTTACCGGACATCCGGACGGCCCGAACATGAAAGCCCTCTTGTCCAGCATCGAAATGTATGACGACTTTGATACCGTGTTGTGTCATGTCAACCCGCGCTTTACAGCGCGCTCCACCTTCGATGAGATCATCCCCGCGGCCAAAAAGAAAAAGATGGGCATCATCGCCATGAAACCGATGGGCGGCGGGATCCCCTCCGCCCTCATCGGGACCGGTCCCGGCAAAGCATCTGCCGTCGAGCTGCTGCGTTACGCGCTGAGCCAGGATATCGCGGTCGCTGTCCCGGCCATGTCCTCGATGGACATGCTGCAGGAGAATCTCTCCGCCGTGAAAAAGTTCGTGGCGATGACCGCTGAAGAGCGCGAAGCAATGCTCGCAAAGATTAACCTGCCCAACCCTCAATGAACAATTCCGGGATCGCAAGCGTCCGCCGCCTGTTGTAACCAGTAAAGCCGGCGCGGAATGCCTGCGATCCCAGGCATTCATTCCCGCGTATCCACCACCCCGCTGCACCATGCCGCCGCATTCCCGAGCAACCTCCGCATGGCCGGAAGCGCCAGCATCTCCCGCGTGTGGCCGGTAGCCAGGTAGCATACCCGACCGTTGCCATACGTGCTCGCATATCCGTTCAACGAGTGCTTGTCACCGGAGACGGACTCCAGCAACAGCGTCGCATCTTTCGCGTGGAGGATCGGGGTGTGCCGCTCATCGATGGCCGGGTAATCGGTCACGCCTTTTATGATGGGGTGACCGGTGTTGACCACCCGCACCGTGAATTGCTCGTCGGCGGGACCATGCTGATTGTAGCTGCAGCCCAGCAGGTCACGGTACAGGCAAGGCGTATCGTCCAGGCATTTCAGCGCCGTGGCGTTGTGCAGCGCGACGAATCCACCGCCGTTGCGGACGAAGTCGGCCAGCGCTTTTTCCTGTTCGGCGGTCATCCACATGACCGGCTGCCCCGCGGGGTCCGGCCGGTTGGCGCCATCGCGCAGCACGATGAGCAGGCGGACGCCAGGCAGGCTGTCCGCATTGAGCTGGGTGACATCATAGACGAACTCCACCGGCATGCCGATGTCGCCGAGCGCCGCTTCCAGCGCGGGACGGATATAGCCGGGGCGATGAAAATAATCACCGATGAGCGCCAGCGCCCGCGGGGCTCGCGGATCGGCAGACGGGGAAGGCGCCTTCGTGAGACGGGCATAGACGGCATCAACCGTGGCGAGGAAGGCGTCCTTGCTGTACGCCCAGGTTTCCCAGCCCGGCACCTGTACCTGCTGCCGGGTCACCGCCAGCGACCGGCCCTGGCAGATCTGGTACGCCACCTCATTGCGCAGCGCCGTCAGGTATTGCGCCAGGCGGTCCAGCAGCTCCGGACCGCTCACCGGCCCGTGACCGGGGCAGACGACGGTGGCCCCTAGCTTGCGCAGCACCTCTACCGTGGTAATCCACTGCTCGATGTCGCTTTCCCCCAGCCACAGATACGGCGAGTTCACCGCGCAATCCCCGGTGAACAGCACCCCCTGTTGCGGCAGCATGACGAACAGGTCTGTCGCGGAATGGGCGGTCGCGCCGGCAGCGAGTATGCGCACCTCAGTCTCCCCACAGGTGAGCGTGAGCGTATCCCGCGCGCCCAGGAAGGTGCCCACTTTTTTCTCGCCGGCATATCGCTGTCTAAGTGCTTCGTGGCAGATAACCGTCGCGCCCTGCTGCACGAAGGTCTCCACGCCGCCGTCATGGTCGTAGTGGCCGTGGGTGATGATCAGGTAGCGCACGGGCTTGTCGGTCAGTTGCTTGATCTCGGCGAGCATCTCTTCCGCCGCCACGCGATTGGGCGCGTCAATGGCGATGACATAATCCTTGCCGATGATATAGCCGCTGTTGCACTGGTCGCGCTGGACATTGCCCAGCCGGAAAAAGACATCTCGCGCGACCTGCGACACGCCGGCCGGCAGGATCTGCCCCTCCGCCATCACCATGCCGGCCGGCAACAACAGCAGGCCGACAAGGGGAAAACGGATATATCGGCGGAGAGCCGTGCGAAAATTCTGCTGACGATCGGTATCGTACATCGCGGATTACCTCCCTACTGCCCCTGGGGATGGATATAGAGCACCCGCATATCCCATTGCTTCAGCGGCACGCGGAATTTGCGCAGGTCCGCCGCGGAGACGGCCGCCTTGCCGCCGATGGTCATCGCGTGGGTGGATTCCTGGTCGCGCTGCAGCACCTGGTACTGCCCGTCCGGCATGTTGACCCCCGCATCCACCTCGATCGGGCGGTCCGTCCAGTTGATCAGACAGATAAAGCGCTCGCGCGGGTTCTTCTCCAGGCAGGTCATCTCCACGTCGTTGCCGTAGCTGTTCAGGGAGAGCAGCTTTTTCGCGCCCAGCGCCTGATCCAGCAGGCCGGTAAAGCGGGCGAGGAACTCGGGGTAATGCCCCACTTTGGTGATGTCGTCGTTGACAAAACTCATCTTGCCGCTGTCGATCAGCGGGCGGAAGAGCGGTTGCGGGTAGGGATTGCCCCATTCGTCCGTCTCACCCTGGCTGTCGATGACGATGATCTTCGTGCCGTTGACCGCTGCCTTCGCCAGCAGGTCATAGGTGCTCTGCTTGATGCTGTAGGCGAAGGGCAGGATCACCACATCGTATTGGGACAGCTTGTCGGCGAAGTCCTCCGGGTGCTCCAGGTAATACATGTCATACGGGTAGGCGTTCGAGAGCAACGTTTCCTGCAGCCACTTCTCGCAGAGGTAGCCGCGCGTCTGGTCCAGCGGGTTGCCCGCCGGATTGTACCGCTGCCGCACCTGCCACCAGTCCTCCGAAGTACGGGAGCGCAGCACCATGATGCTGCGCGGCACGGTGGCGTTCTTCGCTCCCCAGGCCGACATGGTGTCCAGCATCGAGAACACCTGGGTGACGTATTTGTCGTAACCGCCGTAATAGATATAATTCTGCCGCCAATACAACGGCAGCGTGCCGCCGTTCATGACGGCGCTCAACGGCGGCGCGGCGAACAGAAGCGGGGTATGATAGAGATAGTAGCCCGGATACTTCACCGGGTCATTGGCCCAGGGGCAGTTGTGTGTGGTTTCGACGGCCCGGCTGGTGACCGCGGCCATTCCCCGCTTGGTAAACGCCGCGGTCACATAGTGGCCGATGTTCCAGGTCACCTCGTAGCCGGTGCCATGGTAGATATCGATGTGGGCATCATGGCCGATGATGTCATGGGCCACGCCGAGATCGATCCGATGATTCATGCGGGTATCCCAGGTGTTGAGCGACGCGCTGGTAAGGACTTTCGGATTGGTCGCTTTCGCCGCCTGAGTGCCGTCGTTCAGGTATGAAGCGAAGGCATCGTAGGTATAGACCAGCCACTTGCGCCAGGCCTCCGTATCGCCGGGTCCGTCGGGGACGGCTGCGTGGTACTGCTCCTCAAAGGTCTTGCGCGTCAGCAGGCCGGCGGTTTTCGGCTCGGCAATCAGCATCGGGACATCGATCGCCCCGGTATACTGATAAATGAAGGGTTGTTCGTCATACCCGATGCCCACGATATCCGGTCCGGCCTCGGTCTCCTCCTTCACGGTGCCGGCGATGTATTCGCGGTACCAGCGGTCCACGTAGGGCGCCGGTTTGTCGCGGGTGGCGGTCTTCGGGAAATCCTCCAGCGCCTTCGGGAAGGGACTGCGGTCCATCACCTTGATGATGATGCCGGCATTTTTGAAAACGGCGCACACTTCCTTGAGGACATTTTCGCTGATCGTCCACTTGTCATACTGACTGGGCCACATCAGGTCCGATTCGTAAGTGGAGGGACCACGCGCTGGGCCGAAGGTCTTGGGCGGCCACATGTTGACCGTGTTGGCATGCGTTCGCTTGAGCTCAGCGACGAAATCGACGAACGGTTTGTATTCCGACAGGGGCATCCGCTTCGCTTTATCCATGGTAATCCACGACGACAGGCCGAACATCCACGGCTCGATGTGGAAGCCCTTCATGATCTGTTGATCCACCGGCGGGTCGGGTACCGTCACCGCCGCGCCCGTTTCCAGCGGGGCGACACCCGGCACCGTTTCGCTCGACAGCTTGAACGCGACATCCGCCGCCGGAGCCAGGAGCTGTAGATCGAAAATCGATGGATTCCCCGCGGGATTGACCAGCGCGATCGCATACGCCTTCACCGGCGGCCAGAAGGTATTGGTCACCCAGCAGCGCGACTGCCACACGCCGCCCGGGGTGGTCGCGACCCCCTGCAGGTCCATCCGCAGCACGGTATCGTACTGCCCGTTGCCGGTCGTGTCCGCCAGCAGGAGCCACGGACCGTCTGCGATCGCCCACCGCACGGTGGCGATGGTCTGCGGCGTGTCGTAGCGGAATTCGTAGCGGACGGCGCGCGCTGGGGTGCCGATCTCCGGCGTGGAGGACGTGCGCAGCATCGCGTCCTGATCGACGAAATTGCGCGTCATGGTGGTATACGGGCTGGTCCGAATATAAGCAAAACGCGCGATGTTGACCAGCGGCGTGCCCGCCGAAAGTGCCGGACCGATGTGATTATCTGCCTCGGTCACCACACCAGGTTTCTGCTCCGGAATGGGCGCCGGGGTGATAGCCGGCATGACGGCGGGATCGAGCGGACCGGTGAGTTTTACCGCGACATCGATGGTCTTGTCGCCGTTGCGCACCACGCCCAACCACAGCGCACCGCCCGGCTGCAGGACTAACTGGCCGGGCTTGAGCTTCACCGAGCCGGTGGAGCACACTCGCGCGCCCGCATCGATCCGCAGCGTGCCGGGGATCGTCTCGCTGCCGGTCAGCAACGGATAGTGGGCGGCGCCGGTGGGGATGAGGGCCGTCTCGTCCCCCTTCGGCGGTGCGCCGGTGGACCAGTTATCCAGGTTGGCCCAGTTCTCATCGACGCCCAGCCAGGTGTCCACGCGACCGGCCGCCGGCGCCGCGAGGGCCGGCATATCAACATCCGCCTGCTTGATGTAGAACACATACGGCGTTTCCGCCGGCAGCGTCACGCGGAAGTTCCTCAGGTCTCGTTCGGTGAGGGTATCTTTACCGCCCAGTGAGACGCGGTTCCACTGGTTCTCATCGCGGGCGAAGACCTGGTAGCTTCCCGCCGGCACGTTGACCCCGAGGTCGATGACCGACGGCGTCGGTTCCCAGTTGATCGTGTAAAGGAAATATTCACGCGCGCTCTTGCGGTGCATGGTGGCGTCGATGTGCTTATTGTAGCGGTTCAACGTCAGCGGGTTCTCCGCCCCCAGCGCGGTCTTAATGAGGCCAGTGACCTTCTCGGTGAAGGTGTCGGTGGCGCCCCAGGCCAATATGTCGTCCTTCACCAGGATGGCTTTGCCGCCGTCCACCAGCTCTTTGAAGATCGGGGCGGGATACGGTTCGCCCCACTCATCGGTCTCGCCCTGGTGGCCGTCCAGCAGAATGACGGTCGTCCCGGCTGCTGCAGCTTCTTTCACCTTCGCCGCCGCCTCTTTGCTGACTGAGTAAGCAAAAGGCACCACCAGCACTTTGTAGGCAGACAGATCCTGTAATTGTTTGGGCTGATCCAGGTACTTCCAATCGAGAGCAAAGCCGTTCTTCTGCAGGATGTCGAAGGTCGCCTCATCGGCGAACCAGCCGCGCTGGCCTTCCAGGCCGCGGTCCCAGGACGCGCCGTTTTTAGCGCCCCACCAGGATTTCACCTGCCACCAGTCGAGGCTGGCGCGGGAGGACAGGAGGACGATCTTCTGCGCAGGTTTGGCGTCATACGCGCCCAGCGCGTCCAACTCATCCGCAATCTTATACGCGCCGGTGAGCGCGGGCGCATGACCGGCATCCGCCACGTAGTTGTAGCGCCAGAAGTTGGCGCTGCCGGCCCCATACATCCACGACCAGAGCACCGAACCGTAGAAATGGATCACCGGCAGTGGCGGGTGCGGCCACATATCGCCGTTGTAGACCATGGTGGCTCGCCGCCAGCCGTTGGCGGCGGCGGCCATGCGGATGCCGTAGGGCCCCATGTAGTCGCTGCCCAGCTCGGTGATGCCGCAGCGCGCCGCCATCATGTCCCACGGGACGCCGATCTCGGTGACGTTGGAGCCGGCCGAAGTGGGCTGCATCCACATAGTGTTCAGGTAGGTTTTGCTGCCGTATTTTAACCGCAGCTCGCGGGAGACATACCCGAAAACATCACTGATTCCCTCATGGCGCATGATGACCCACTGGCGGAACTTCAGCGTGTCCTCCTCATGCTTGGGCAGGTCGTAGCCAAAGCGCTCGCGGTACAGGCGCCGGGCGGGATCGTTCGTTGGGAAGGTCTCCATAAAATGCCCGCGATAGTCAGCCTCATCCGTGCTCAAGCCCACGCCGTCCGCGCCGCTGGCCATGATCTCGTCCTCAATGGTGTACCAGTTGTCGCGGAAGTAGATGCCGTGGATGATGCTCGGGTATTGCTTCATGTCCGGGTAGCGGCTGGTCTCCTGGTCGGGATAGTGCCACTTGATTGGCTCAAAGGGGGTGATATTGTGGATGAGCTCCACCACGACCTTGAAGCCTTCCTTATGCAGCGCGTCGATGGTGGCCTTCAGAAGATTCTGTTTCGTGCTGTTGCAGACCTTGCTCGGCCAGGGCATCAGGTTGTTGCTGGAGGCATTGGTCAGGTCGATCTCTACCCATTCGACGCCCAGCGCCTTCACCCCGGCTACCGTCTGCTTGAAAGTCGCGTTGTTGGTGAAGTCCGGCAGCGGCGCGTCCGGCGTGTCGGCGTTCACTCCCCACATCCACAGGTCGGCGCACACCATCTTGCGGAAGCGAGGCTTGTCGAGCGGAGTGATTTGCAGGTTGGTTGGCGCCAGGGTGATCTCCGGAACATTTTTCGCCAGCGGGAAGCTGTGGCGGAAGGCCGCCCACTTCGCCAGCTCGGTTGCGGAGACGGCGCCCTGCGGGACCAGCACCTTGATCTCGCTGGTGAAGGCATTGGTACCGCGGTAGCCGGTATACAGGTCGTTCCCCTTCACCGGCTGGATGCGCAGCGCGCGGATGGGTATCTTTGCCGTATTCAGCGTGACCCACCCTTTGCCTTTGATATTGTCCGCCCGCGCGAGGGGCGTTTCATAGCGGCCATCGCCGTCCGCATCGCCGCGTATTGTGAGGGATTCTACGTTGCCCAGCAGGTAGAGCTGCACGTTGCGGAGCGCGAGCGGTTTGGGCAGCAGCAGGTTCGCATTGCCGGCCCGCTCCAGCCCCGCCGCGAAGGAGTTCGCTGTCGTGGTGTCGCCGTCTACCAGCGCGGCGATGTCATGGGCTGCCGGCTGCATGGTGATGCGCAGCGAGGGAGCGATATCTCGCAGGCCGGCGGGGGTGGTCACGGTTTTCGAGACCGGGAACAGTTTGCCCGGCGGGTCGGCGATCTTCTTCGCGATGAGAGAGACATCGTCGATATACGCCTTGCCCCAGATGTTCAGGCGGTCGAACGGGTCCACGGTATTGCCGACTTTGATCAGCACGGCATCCGCCCCGGCAGGCACCGTTGCCGTGGCGGTATACAACTGGTAGTCCTGCTCCAGGCCGAAGGCGTTCAGGCTCTCTTTCGGCAGGTCATAAGCGCCGAAACCCATGTCCTGCTTTACCATTTCCAGCGGCTTGCCGCCTTTGCGGAACTGGAACACCAGGTTCACCAGCCCCTGCCCTTTGGCATAGGCGCTCAGCACGCAGAACTTCGCGCCCGCCGGCAATTTCACTTCCTGGGTCAGGTGTTGCGGGCGGAGGTAGTTCCATTCCTCGGTCAACAGGCGCACGGCATGGGTGCCGGTATGGCTGTCGGCCACCGGTGAAAAAGGCCCGGTGAGCAGAACGTTATACTCCCGGCTCCAGGAGACCGGCACGCCGTTCTTCGCGACGGTCTCGAAGCCCGGGTTTTTCAGCAGGTTCTGGGCCATCCCCGCAATGGAAAGCGCGAGGGCCAGCAGGCAGAGCAGGACAGGCAGGCGCCAGGTGGTTGAGGCGTGCATCTGCATTCTCCTTTTTCTACCAGCGCCGCCGGTCGATTGCCTCGACACTCCCCCGGTAGCTAAGGTAGACAGGTTGGCATCACCTACATTTTGCACACGTGTGCACTGTCTGTCAAGGGGCTGCACTTTTCCCTATCAGCCTGATTACCATGGCATCTGCTACAACACACCCTATTGAACCCCTGTACTCTCGCAGCGCTGTCTCCTCATCTGCCGTATGGTTATTCATAGCGGAGATGAACATCATTGAACGCTGCACGCTCCTGCGAGCGTGCAGCGGCGGTTTTCCAACCTTTGCACCAGGAGAAGCTTCGTACCTTTACGCACGAGAAAAAGCGGCTTTGTTACAACAAGGCATATGCTGATTATAATAATGCCGGTGCTGCAGCCGAAGTATCCGCAGGGCGGAAGCCGATGGCAATAGAGCCGCTTTGCGCTCGGATGAATGTCGCCATCGGCAGTGCAGCTGGCAAGGCATGGCCTGTCAACCGGATGATGCCTTGGTGCATCATCCGGTGGCGGTGCCTCCGAATGAGGGAGAGAGATATGAATGGAGACCAACAATTCATCCTGGCGTTGCTGGGCCTGGTCGCCGCGGTCATCATCGGTCATCGCGCGCTTGAGCTGCTGTGGGAGATCTGGAAGACGCGGAAGCGCTGATGGACCGTCGCCTATCCCACCGGCGATACACATAGGGATACGCTGGTGTCGTTCACGCTGCCGCTGTGAATGCCATTCAAGTGGGCGCCCGCATGGCGCCATCGCGGGCGTGCTTACTACGGTAATAGGCTGAATATTGAAAGTACCGGTTGGCCGGAAAAACCGGCGACCGGATGACTCTTTCAACAAAAAAAGCTGAGAACAGAGACAGTAACCGCTGGCATGGTATAATCCGTCGAAGAGTTCGCTGGGTTAGCGAAGGGGGATATGATGCAGTATCGTCGCGTCATCGTGTTTGGGGCGCATCCTGATGATGAAATTCACATGGCCAGTGCGATGGCCAAGATGGCGTCCCTGGGCACCTGTGTCGTCGTGGTCATCATGACCAATGGGAGCGAAGGCTACCCCCGGCCCGAGTGGAAAGACGAGATCGTCGCCATGCGCGCCCGCGAGATGGAAGCCTGCCGGCAGGTGCTGGGCATCGACCGCTATATCAATCTCGGCGTACCGGACATGGCTCTGACCAATACCAAGGAAATGCTTCAGCAGGTGATGCGTGTTATTCGCGACATCAAACCCGAGGCCATCTTTACCCACGGCGAAGATGATCAGCATCGCGATCACCTGGCTACCCACGCGCTGACGCTGGAAGCAAGCTGGCATGCCGGGCAACCCGTCAGTGCGGATCTCGGCGCAAGCTGGCATCCGCCGCATCTGTATTACTATAAGAATACGCGGCTGGCCGGACCGACCGTCGAATACGATGTGACGGACTTTGCGCATAAGCTGCCCGAAGCGCTGGCCACCCAGGTGTCCCAGCATGCACTGTTCAACCGCACGCGGGAAAGTTTTCTGGAGGAAGCCGCGAAGCTGAAAGTCAACCCGCCCCACACCGTGCACCGCTTCATCCTGCATCCCTGGGTCACGCTGCCCGACTTTCCGCCGTTAAGCTGACGTCCCCGAGTTTAGTCGTAAACAGGCAAGCCATCCGGGGACTGTCTCCGCATCTAGCGCCCGTCTACAGAAGAACAGCGCCGCCACAGGGACTGTCCCCTCCGCATCCGCCCCCGAATCTAGCCGCGAATAGGCAAGCCATCCGGGGACTGTCCCCGCATCTCACGCCCGTCTGCAGAAGAACAGCGCAGCCACAGGGACTGTCCCCTCCGCATCCGCCCCCGAGTTTAGTCGTAAACAGGCAAGCCATCCGGGGACTGTTCTCGTATACTAACCAGAGCCAACCAAAGACAGGCAATCATTTTGCACTTGACATTTTTGATTTTGCATTACCTTACAAATACAGCTCTTCCACCGGCACCCCATACGCGTTCGGGTCGAGGGTTTCGACTATCGTATAGCGGTAGTCGCCGGTGGTGGGGTCGCGGGCGGTGAGGTCGAGGGGGGCGCCTTTTTCGTAGCCGGCGGGTGATGGGTGGAGCGGGCAGACCTGCGGGCGGTCGAGATAGTCAGGCGAGTCGGCGGTGCGGGTGACGAGCGCGAGCTGGCCGGAATTCAGACGCACCAGCGCGCCGAGCGGGTAGACGCCGACCATGTTGATGAAGAGCTTCACCAGCGCCGGGTCGAAATCGTGGCCCGCCTGTTGCAGCATCATGCCCAGGATGCGGTCGGACAGATAGGGCGCCTTGCGGTACACCCGTGGCCGGCAGAGAGCGTCGTAGCAGTCGGCAAGGGCGATGAGGCGGCCGAAAAGCGACGGCGTGCGCGGGTTTTGCTGGGGCGGGTAACCGCGGCCGTCGAATTTCACGTGGTGCTCGAAGGCGCCGGTCATGATGGAGGTGCGCAATCCGCCCCATTGCCGGCGCAGCAGCGCCATCTCCGCCCCGCGCGCTGGATGGGTGCGCATGATCTCCCACTCCGCCGGCGTCAGCGCGCCCGGTTTGTTCAGCACCTCGTGCGGCACCGCCTGCTTGCCCACGTCGTGAAACAGCCCGCTGATGCCCAGGTGGTAAAGCTGCGCGCGCGATAGCCCCACCCGCTGCCCCAGCGCCACCGCGAAGATGGCCACATTCACCGAGTGGTTGAAGGTATAGTCGTCGTAGTTTTTGATATTGGCCAGCCCCAGCAGCGTGGACTCGTCGTGCGCCAGCAGGTTCACCGTGCTCATCATCAGCCGCTTCACCTGCCGCAGCTCCCGTTCGTGGTCGGCGCCGGCCCGGGTCATCAGCGCCCTGACGGCGCGCAGGGTCGAAAAGTAGATCGCCCGCGATCGCCGCGTGAGCGCCTGCGTGTCCTCCGCCAGGTTCGCCTCGAGATCGTAGACCCGCAGCCCGGTCGCCTGCTGCGCGTCCAGCAGTTCGTTCAGCGCCTGCGTGTTGCCCGTGAGGCGCTCCTCCAGCGCGTGGACGGCGAAGGCGAACAGCCGCAGCGTCTCCCCGCTCACCTCGGTGTCCAGCTCCACTCCGCCCACTCCGCGCCGGCGCAGCAGCGTGAGGAAGCCCCGGCACGGGGCCAGCGTGTCTGCCGAAATGCGCACGCGGCGGTGGTTGCAGAAGGCGGCGTCCTCGCCCACCTGCAGGATCACCGTCGCGCTCTCCGCCGCGCCTGCTGTCTCGCGCAGCGCGATCTGGCACTCCAGCACCAGGCGGTCGATAGTCTCGTTGTCGCGGTCATACAGGGACGCGCCCTTCAACAGGCGAAAGCACGCCACCACCAGCCCCTCGCCGAAATGCGTGGGTGGGGGCGCATCGCGCGCCAGCAGTTGTTCCGCGGGCAGCTCGCTCATCCGCCTACTCCGTTTCCCGGCGCGCTGGCCGCGCGGCCCACAGGCCGCCGAGAAACTGCCGGAGACCGCGGGCGGGCGGCGTTACCGGTTCCAGCTCGGCCAGCGCCTGCCGCGCGCACTGGCGGATGATGGCCAGGGTGCGCCGGTTCCGCCACCCGCCCACGCGCATCAGCCGCCGCAGGGCCTCCACCACCCCCGGTCCGCCGCAGTGTCCCAGTGCAATAAGGCACACCCGCGCCTCCTCAGGCGACCGGTGGCGGAAAGCGGGCGCCGCCGCCACGGCCAGCAGGGCGTCCCGCGCGATGGCGCCGCCCGTCTCGCCCAGCAACGCCGCCGCCCGACAGCGCACCGTCTCGTCCGCATCCGCCAGCAGGCCGGCGATGGCGCGCCATGCCGACTCGCTGGCGATCTTCGCCAGCGCCGTTGCCGCCTCGATCCGCATCCCGGCGTCGCGATGCCCTAACACCATGCCCAGGGCGCGCCCCGCCCGCGGCCCGCCCACCTCGCCCAGCACGCGGAGAAAGGGACGGATCGTCGCGCCGGTCTCCCCTTCCAGGAAGAAGAGCACGGCATCTAGATTGGCGCGCGCCGCCGCCAGCAACCCCGCCTCCAGCACCCGCGGCCCGCCGGCGTCCGCCAGCAGCCGCGCGATGGCCGGCAGCGTGTGCGCGGGCTGCAGCAGCAGCAACTGCGCCAGCCGCGCTTCCGCCTCCGCGGGCTGCCCGCGCGCGGCAGAGCGAAGGATCTCGCGCCACTGCGCCGCATCGATTCCCGCCAGCGCCTGCCGCAACGCCGGCGCCGCTCCGATGCGCAACAGCGCCTCACCCACCAGTCGGTACGCGCCCGCGCCGCACAGCGTGTCGAGCTGCTGCTGCACCTGCGCGATCTCCGCCGCGAACACCTCCGGCCCCGGCGCCAGCGGCAGCATGTCGAGCAACAGCCACACCCCCGCCAGCACGACCTCCGGCGACGACAGCGCCTGCGCCTCCCGCTGCAGCCGCGCCAGCTCCTCTGGGGTCAGCCGGTACAGCGCTTTGTCGGCCGGCAGCGGTGGAAATTCCTCCCCCTCCTCCCCCAGCGCCACCTCTACCTGGTGTGCCGGCGGCTCCGCCGGCAGGTGCGCGCGCAGCTCCTCCGCCGTCTCGCAGGTGGTCACCGCCATCTCATCCAGGTAGCTGTCCACCGCCAGGAAATCGAGGTGCGGAAACTCCCGCTCCCACAGCAGCGTCACCAGATCGTCTTCCAGGTTATTCACCGCGCCGGCCCGCGCGATCAGGGACAGGAAGGCGTCCAGCTCCTTCTCGTCCAGCCCCCGCAGCAGGTGCAGCTCGCGGATGCCGTCCTGGTAAAAGAGGAACGGCACGCTGCCTTTCACCTCCTCGCAGGCATACAGCACGCGCCCCTCGCCGGCAAATGTCGTCGCGCCTACCTCCAGCACCAGGATATCGTAACGGTCCAGATAGGGCGCCAGCAGCGCCTGCAGCTTCTGCCGGGCTGCGCGGATGTTCCGGTGCCCCGCTTCATAACAACGGACTGCCTTGATGGCTCCCACCAACGCCTGCGCGACCTTGCCCGCCAGCCCCTCCGCGTCGCTTGCCGCTTCCCGCGCGAGGAACTCCTGGTCGATGTCGATCAACTCCCGCTTTTCAGCCCTCGAAGTGCGTGCCATACCGTAAAACCCATATTGAACAGACTAATATAACCTTATTCCATATTCCCGTCCAATCGCTCTCTTACCCTTCGTGCGGTTACGGCATGTCCGGGCAGAGCAGGAAATCCCAGGGTCAGCATCGAAGTCGTCATCCGGAGCCTTTCAGCAATACGGTGTTGGCAGTCCTTGGAGGTATGTATGCAAACTTCCTGGTTGCGCGCGGGCGGCATGATGCTCGTACTGCTATACGGCATCATCGCCGGCATGGCCGCGCCGGAGACCGACGCCAGGCTGTCGGTGGCAGTGCTGGCAGCGTCCTGGTTCCCCAACTCACATCCTGACGCCATTGCCGGGCGCATCCTGCGGACCTATTCGATGGACGGGACGGGGATCGCCTCGGAGCTGCGGATCGCCTCCCTCTATAACGACCGGCCGCAGCAGGGCGACATCAGTCAGCAACTGGCAGCCGACTATCACATCCGGCTGTGCCCGACGATCGAGGACGCGCTGACGCTGGGCACCGGCAAGCTGGCGGTGGGCGGGGTGATCCTGTGCACGGAGTGGGCGGACTATCCGCGATCGCCGCTGGGACAGATCATGTACCCGCATCGGCAGATGTTCGATGCGATCGTGAAGGTCTATCAGGCGTCCGGCAAGGTGGCCCCCATCTTCATCGACAAGCACCTGGCAGACACCTGGGAGGACTCGAAGTATATCTACGATACCGCAAAACGGATGGGCATTCCGTTGATGGCCGGATCGTCCGTTCCTGTCGGCTGGCGCGTCCCGCCCATCGAGATCAACGCAAATGTCCCGCTGAAAGAGATGGTCGGCATCTCCATGCCGCCGCTGGACGGCTATGGCTTCCACGGGCTGGAGGCGATGCAGACGCTGGCGGAGCGGCGCAAGGGCGGGGAAACGGGGGTGACATCGGTGCAGTGCCTGGAGGGGCCGGCGGTCTGGGAGGCGGCGGGCACACTGTATGATCCCGAGCTGCTTGCCGATGCGCTGGCCGTCAATCACCCAGCGCTGACACTCGACCAGGTCAAGCAGCGCGTGAAAGATCCGGTGCTCTTTATCATTCATTACAGCGACGGCCTGCGGGCCGAGATGTTCACCCTGCCGGGCGCAGCCAACCACTGGACGGCCGCCTGGCGTTATCGGAATGGTGTGAAGGCCGCGACGATGTTCGGGCTGGACAATGCGCCGCGTCAACTGACGATGCCTGACGGTCGGGACCAGCCGCCGCGGTTGCGCCTGCTGCATCACGGTCTGCAAATGCGCGGCGTGGAAGACATGTTCCTCACCGGCAAACCCGCCTGGCCCGTCGAGCGCTCCCTGCTGACCAGCGGCATCCTCGACAGGGCGCTGGTCTCCAAAGCAGAGCATGGCCGCGTGGTGGAAACGCCGGAAATGAGCGCGATCCATTACGACGCCTATTGGCGCTGGGCGCCGTTGCCGGTGCCCAGGGATGCGAATTTATAAGTAGTGCCTGCGAGAAATGCATCACCTGCCCCCATATTTCACTGTATTTAAGAGATGAGTCTACAGGACACACGGACGAAAAGCAGCCTCCAAGAGGTATCCGCGCCGATGACCAGAATTACAGCCGTGTATCTTTGCACGGGGGCGGCTGCGCCGCAACCAAACACGAAATCTACGCGTAATGGCGAGAAATCGCGGATTAGTAATACAGGGGGTATGTCATGACGCAACGCGAGCGGTTTCGCCGGATCATGGAGTTTCAGCCGGTCGACAAAGTGCCGAATTACGAGCTGTGCTGCTGGGGGCAGACGCTGGAGCGGTGGGAAGCGGAGGGGATGCCGCGCGACCTGAACATGAACTTCTT
>Ga0172368_10000940_pt1 | contig 40891 bp, 23 predicted proteins | sample Lak11m_FD_114540 | JGI IMG/M metagenome (GOLD analysis project Ga0172368, IMG submission 114540) | Freshwater microbial communities from Kabuno Bay, South-Kivu, Congo - kab_022012_11m | ecosystem: Environmental > Aquatic > Freshwater > Lake | place: Democratic Republic of the Congo: South-Kivu... | reverse complement strand
GGCTTGATAAGGCTAAGACTTCTTTTAGTAAATCTTTATAGTCCATTTTTTAATCCTTTGTTTTATACAAAGATAATAAATTTTTTTAATATGCAACGCTATTCTAAACTAAAGCCTTATAAAATTATTGAAAACATATATTCTTATTTTGAAAATCAAAAAAAATGATTAAATTTAAGTTTTCCTTTTCAATTTTAAGCCTCAAAAGAAACATTTTTCAATAAAAATCAATAAATAATATATTATGAAAAAACTACTTTTACTCATGCTAAGTGTATTTGCAATATCGCAGATGCAAGCTCAAACAGTTGTCTTTAATGAAGGTTTTGAAACCATACCCTTGTCGGTAACCTCCACGGGAAATCCGGGGTGGGCAAGGAGCAATTATTTTGCAAAAACAGGGAGCTATTCTGATACAAGCAGGGTTGCATTGGCCGACACTTCTTTTTTGACAACCAATTCATTCAGTACATCAGGTAATGCGAATGTTATTCTGGAATTCTCGCAGATATGCAAAGTGGAATTTTTTGATGCTGCCATTATCGAAGTATCAGTGGATAATGGAATCAGCTGGATAAAATTAGTTGCTGCTCAATATTTAGGCACGGGACAGTTTGGCACAGCAGGAGATAAATTCACATCAGCAGCTTATCCAATTTGGGATCCGGGTAATGCAGCCACTATACCACAAAACACATGGTGGAAAGATGAAATATTTGACATATCATCTATAGCTGCCAATCAGGCCAATGTTAAAGTTAGGTTTAAACTCTACGATGGCAATAACTTAGGGCATGGTGGCAACTTTGGGTGGCTTCTCGACAATATAAAAGTAACTGTAGCAGCTTCCGAGCTTGTTCCTCCGGCAATTACACTCAATACGCCAATAGTTCAGGATACAGTATTTGGCACAGGGCCTTTTAATGTTTCAGCTCAAATTACAGATGCTTCAGGTGTTGATACAGCATATGTTGTTTACACTATTAACTATACTACTACAGACTCTATCTGGCTGGTAAATACAACCGGCAATACATATCAGGGGCAGATACCCAGTATTGCTCTCAACTCACGTGTAGATTATATCGTTAAAGCAAAAGATAATGCTGCTGTACCAAACACTGGCAGCAGTTCTGCCTATTGGTTTTATACTAAAAAAGCCTTGTCTCAAGTAATAATAGGAACAGAAAGTTTGGTGCCTTCATACACTATATACAGTCCTATATATCGTTACAGCAGCACATCAACAACTTCCAAATCTGTATCAAACATCATATATACCTCAGCCGAGTTGTCAGCAGCAGGAATAGTTCCGGGCACAACCATTACCCGTTTAGCTTTTGATAAAGCAGGTACGGGTGGAACTAACGCTAATCCTTTGGTTTTTTCAATCTATATGGCCAATACAAGCAATACACCACCTTTGGCAACCACAACAACCTGGGGTAATATTACAGCATCTCATACTTTGGTTTATACTAATGCCACACAGCAAATACCGGCCGTAAGTGGTTGGGTGGAATTTACCTTAACCACACCTTTTGTATATACAGGAGGAAGTCTTGAGATTGCAACAAATGTTTCTATTTCGGGCACACAACCCTGGACAACAGATAAATTTGACTGGAAATACTCAAGTGGCACAGCCTCAAGTATTATTGCCTATGTAGGCACAACAGTTACATCATCTACAGCTTTAAATGCAACGACATCTACATATAAATACAGACCTAATATTAAAATTGTCACACAGGCCACATCATACAATACTGACGCAGGCATTACGCAAATATCTGAGCCTTCGGGAGTTGTATTAACCAACACTCCTATTCCTGTTAAAGCAATCATTAAAAACTTTGGCACCAACAACCTTATTTCGGCTGATGTTAAGTTTTCTGTTAACGACGTGCTGCAACAAACCACACCCTGGTCTGGGAGTTTGTCGGAAGATATGGTAACTTTTCCTTTTAATGCCGGTAATGCTACTTTTACATTAGGAAATAATGTGCTCAAAGCATGGACATCAACCCCCAATTCTGTCACCGATCAAAACCTGAATAATGACACGTCCACAATACAAATATGGGGATGCGATGCCATACTTGCAGGAACTTACACCATTGATAATGATCTCCCAACAAGTGGCACCAATTTTAACACGGTGAATGAAGCTTTACAAACTTTATTAACTTGTGGTATCAGTGCCCCTGTAGTCTTTAATATGGCAGCCGATACTTTCAACACAAGAATGGTCTTTGATGGTGATATCCCAGGAGCATCAGCCATCAATACTGTAACTTTTAAAGGCAGTAATGAAACAGTAATCAAATATGGCACATCAGTTTCTGCAGACCGGGCAGCCATACTTGTAAATGGTGCAAAGCACCTCCGGTTTGACAGTTTGACTGTATTTGCTCCGGATTCAACCTATGGATGGGGCATACACATTTTTTCTTCCTCAGAAAATATTGAAGTTGCCAATTGTAAGGTAAAAACAGCTACAAACCTTTCCAGTTCGAATCATTCGGGTATTGTTGTTTCGGGCAGTTATACTTCAGCATCCACTGGTGGCAGTAACATAGAAAATTTAAAGTTTAATAAAAATACGATATCAGGTGGTTATTATGGCATTTCTTTCTATGGTTTAACGGGTGACAGAATCCCTGAAATTGAAATTACAAATAATATAATTACAGAAGTGTATTATACTGGCATTTACGGTTATTATTCCATTCAACCCAAAATAACCAACAATTATATTGAATCGCGAACAACCTCTACCCCAACTACTTCTGGAGCAGGAATATACATTTCATCGGCTGATGGTCCGTTTGATATTTCTTTTAACGAAATGAAAAATTTAGGACAATATGGCATTTACGTAACTTCGTCAAATTCAACATTAGCAAATCCTTCTCGCATTGTTAACAACGCTATAGGCGGAGGGTTCCGCAATACCGGTACAAGTGCCTATGGGTTGTATGTTGGTTCATCGGCTTATGTTGATGTATTTTATAACACTGTCAATATGGATGGAACAGCAGGCAAGGGTATTTATGCTTCAACAGGTTCCGGTATGAACGTGCTTAACAACTCCTTCTCTTTTACAGGTACAGGTGCAGGTTATGCGGCTTATTATGTAGCCAATACATATTTTACCACTCATGATTACAACCAGTATTACAGCGCAAGTGCCAATTTTGTATATTATGGTGCTGCCATAGCCGATTTAGCAGCTTTGCAGGCTGTTAATATTCCTGTGGGCAACGACTTAAACTCCGTTTCGGGTGATCCTGTATTTTCTTCAACTACAGATTTATTGCCTTTGGGCACATTGCTCAATAATGAAGGGACGCCTATTGCAGGCATTACTACAGATATCACAGGCAACAGCAGAAGTGCAACTACTCCGGATATGGGTGCTTATGAATTTGTACCATCTGCAGCCGACATTGCATTAATTAATGGAAAATTAGTCAATGGTCAGTGTCTGAGTTCGAATGACAGCTTGTACCTCACCATATCAAATGTGATAGGTAATACCATCAATTTCAGTTCTTTCCCTTTAACAATGAATTGGAATGTAAGCGGCCCTGTCAATTCAAACGGTACCATTGTTATAAATACAGGCACTTTGGCACCCAGCAGCGATTTAATAATTGGGAAAGCAGGTGTAGATATGTCGGTTCCAGGTACTTATGTCCTCAGTGCCTATTTACAACCTAATATTCTGAATAGTTTAACCATCAATGATACGCTTAATAATGCTTTCAGTTTGGTAGTGGATGGTTATGTTTTTAATGCATCGCCCGATTCTGTGCTTATTATGAACAGTATTGACACCGTTGAATTAACAGTTAATTCAAATATGTTTCCCGGAGGCGCTTTCTTTATAACTGAGGTTGCACATTATAAGGTTTCAACAGGAGCACCGGTAGGTGGCTGGCCTTCATATCTTCTTGCCGACGACTACATTGAAATTACCGGCGTACCCGGCTCTGATTTGGGTGGTTACACGCTGGAACAATGGCGTACAGATTTAGTAAGCACCTATACTTTCCCTATCGGCACAATATTAAGTCCTAATGGTACTGCAATTATAGCAGTAGGTCAAATGACATCAAGTGTTCCTGTCCCTGCCAGTTTCTATTATCATGGCAATGGCAACTTTTCAGGAACCTTTGCTTCTACAGGGGATCCTGTTGGAAGAATCATTAGAGATCCTTCTGGAACCATTATAGATGCCGTAGTATATGGAACCTATACCTTTCCTGTAGCTGCCGGCGTTACACCAGCCGACTGGACAGGCAGTACACCTACTGTATCAAGTTCAGGAAATCGTTTAAACGGACCTTATACCAAAAATGCAACAAACTGGATTAACTCAGGCGTTTCGCCTCAAGACCCCAATGTGCTCAACAATGGTGTTTCTATTCCTCAAAGTACTTCAATAACAGATTTTACATGGAGCCTGAATGGCACAGTAGTCAGCTACAACAATCCTGATTCTGTTGTTGGTCCTTATACGGTGAATGGATTGTACCAGTATGTAGCTTCTTACACAACGCCCTGTGGCACATTCAAAGATACAGTTAATGTGCATGTAGGTATTCCTGCTAAAGATTTAACAGTAACTCATATTTTAAGCCCTTTAAGTGACATTTGTACAGACAGCAATCAGTATGTGAGCATACGTCTTAAAAATCTGGGTACAGATACAATATTAGGTGGTTTTACTGCATCATATACCATCAGCAATGGCACAGCGATTACAGAAAACATTAACGATACAGTACTGCCCAATGGCACTTTAGATTACACTTTCAATACGCCTGTTAATTTTTATGGTTCGGTTACAGATACAACATTTTTCCTCAACACCTATGCATTTATTGCTGTTGATCCTTATCATTTTAATGATAGTCTGGGCAGCTATTTAACCATCAATTATATACCGTATAATCCAGTGAACGAAAATGATACTATTAATTACGGACAGCAGGCTACATTAATTTCAAGTTCAAACGGTATTATTGCATGGTACACAGACTCGTCTTCAACCATGCCATTTTATTATGGTGACACATTAACAACCCCCGTTTTGCTTCAAAGCGATACTTTATGGACAGAAGCCCGATTAGGAATGCTTCCGGTAAATATGACCATAGGTACCGGCACCACTACTTCTTCATATCTTCCCACCTATGGATATTATAATTATTCATGGGGAGGTTCTATTTACAAGGCATCTGATTTGAACTTTTTGGGCAATATTGAAACTATAGCCTACGATTTATCAAATACAACAACAAACTATCTGATGCTGAATCAGAAAATCTACATGGCGCTTGTCCCCAACACTGTATTTGCTTCAAACACAAAACCAGACCCAAGCACAATGACATTGGTATACGATGGCAATGTCACTTGGAATGGTCCTGGATGGAATAACATAAATCTGCAAAACCCAATGTTTTATGATGGCACAAGCAATCTGCTGATTTACTGGGAAAACAGGGATGGTGCTAATGTTACAAACTATCCTGTATACCGCTATACGGCATCTACAGCAAGCACATCAGTTTATGCCTATTCTGATGCTTCTTTCCCAACAGGCACAGGTACTTTATCAACATACAGACCTAATTTGAAAATCATCAACAATACAGTGGGTTGTCCAACTGCAAAATTTCCAATTACAGCAGTTGTTAATCCACCGGCCATTGACGCTGAAATTATTTCTATTGTAACTCCTTTAGCAGAAAACTGCTCAAATAATGCCGATTTAGTTACTATATCTATAACCAACAATGGATTTGACACCATTTTAAATGGGTTAACAGCAAGTTATAGAATCAATAATGATGTGCCTGTCTCAGAAAATGTTACAGTTATTGTTCCTCCTGGTGACACTGTAAACTTTACATTTATCGCTCCTATAGTTATGAACCTAACAACCGGCGATACAACTTTTACACTACAGGCTTATGTAAATCATGTTCAGGACATCTACTTAATAAATGACACAACTGCAACCACAGTAAAAATGTCCTATACACCGCCATCGCCAATTGCAGACCATGACACAGTAGTGTATGGTTCAACAGCTACAGTTGGAGGTATTTCAAACTACGATATGTATTGGTATGCCACACCAACAAGCACCTTGTTACTTGACACAGGGGCCACATATACAACGCCTTTATTGTTTGGTAATACACCTTATTATGTATCTGCAAGTGAAGGTAAAGAAACAGGCTATGTGGGTATGGCATCTTCAGTAAATGGCACAAGTGGTTCTGGTTTAACCACCTATGGTCTTTATTTCGACGCATTATCGGCCTTTACATTAAACAGTGTGGAAGTATATCCTAATGCCAGTGCAAATAACACAGCAGGAGATGTTACCATCAGTGTCATTGACGGTTCAGGTGCAGTTTTACATCAGGCAGTTGTCAATGTAACAGGTTTTGTACAATCAACAACGCCTACTTCAGAAACTGTTGACTTAAATTTTGATATTCAGCCAGCCAATGGGTTGAGACTGGTAATGACTGCTAAATCAAGTGGTATTTCAGGATTGATGTTTCATCCTTCAGCACAACCAGCACCACCCTATCCTTATACTTTACCTGGTGTGGTTTCTATTACGAGTGGAACTTATTCCAATACTGTAAAACCAGATCTTTATTACTACTTTTACAATTGGGAGGTTTCTTTTGGCAACGGTTGCGAAAGTCCGCGTACAGAAGTTTGGGCCATTGTAACAGGCAATCCCGCTATTGATGCAGGTGTTGTATCTGTTGATCAGCCCGTATCTCCAACCCATCTGCAATCGCAAGATGCCTATGTTACTATTAAAAATTATGGAACATCCCCATTAACATCTGTTGCTATAAACTGGATGAACAACGGTTTATTGCAGCCAGTACATCCATGGACGGGCAATTTAGCTGCTAATCAGACCATACAGGTTAATATTGGCCCTTTCACGCCTACATTAGGAAATAACCATATAGTTGCATGGACATCTAATCCTAATGGCGTTAGCGACCCCATGTTGTTTAATGATACTGCATCAGTTGTAATTAATGCTTTTGATCCATTATGCGGCTTATATACCATAGGTGGCATTAATGCAGACTTCCCCACTTTTGCTGACGCTGTTTATGCACTTGAAAATTACGGCATCAGCTGTGCTGTTAAATTTAAAATCAATACCGGCAGTTACAGTGAACGTATTGTTCTTACCGAAATTTCAGGCGCCTCAGCGACCAATACTATTACTTTTGAAGGACAAGCAGGAGCCGTTATTAATTACGAACCAACGGTATCAAATGAAAGAGCTGTAATCTTGCTAAATGGAGCCACTTATATCAGGTTAGACAGCATAATAATAGACATTCCTACTACAGCTGATTATGGTTATGGGATTCACATGACTGATTCATGTTACGATATAGAAATAAAAAATAGTACAATTAATACAGTGGCAACGTCAAGTTCTTCAAATTATGGAGGCATTGTTGCATCCGGATCTTTAACTTCAGCTACCACATCAGGTAATAGTGTAAACAAATTACTGGTTGAAAACAATACTATACGCGGAGGTTATTACGGCATTTCTGCAATAGGAGCTTCAACAACAAAACTAAATGAAATTAAAATTTTCGATAATACTGTTGAAGAAACTTACTATTATGGTATTTATGCAAATTATCTGAACATGGTTGAATTGAGGAGGAATAAAATTAACATGCGAAACACAGGGACAGTAACAACCTCCAATTATGGCATATATGTGTATAATAATTCATGTCCTTTCTTTGTAACGCACAATAAAATTATTAACCCCGGAACTTATGGTATTTATGTTTCAACATCTACTGACACAACAGTTCGTTCGATAATTGCCAACAATATGATTGGAGGTGGTTTCAAAAATCTCACGTCAACTACTGCTTCCGGTTTATACATAACCAGTTCATCTAATATAGGTGTTTATTTTAACAGTATCAATATGGATGCTCCTAAGGGAAGTGCTCTTATAGCAACATCTACAGCTACCCAGCTTGATATTAGAAATAATTCTTTGGCTTATACAAGTAATGATAATGGTTATGCTTATAATATTGCAACTACAACTAATGTGGTACAAAGCAATTATAATAACTACTACAGCAACGGCACCAAATTCGTAAAATACGGGGTTGATGTGGCAGATTTAGCAGCATTAATCGCAGTTAATGTTCCTGTTGGAAATGATACAGCGTCTTTATCAGGGGATCCAAACTATTATTCAAATTTGAATCTACATGCATTAACAACTCAGTTGTATCAACAAGGAGTACCAATAGCAGGCATTGCAGATGATTATGATGGAGATGTAAGAAATACCACAACACCATGTATAGGAGCAGACGAATATACACCTGCCAATCTTGATGCAGCGCCCATAGTGCTATTATCACCTGTTTCTACATGCGGTTTATCAAATGCAGAGCCAATAAGTGTGATTATTAAAAACCTTGGGTTAAACACTTTTAGCAGTGTGACCATATCTTACAGTGTTAATGGTGGAGTTCCTGTTTTAGAAACATTTAATACTTCCATACAGTCAACAGAAGAAGACACTTTTACATTTGCTACGCCATTTGATTTTTCTGCTCCACAAACATATAATGTACTTATTACAACACTACTTACAGGTGATCAGGTGTCATTTAATGACACTATGTCATTTAGTATAAATACAGGACATGACTTGTATGCATCAAATTATACCATGGGTTTTGAACTTAATGAAGATGTAAGCAAATGGACAGTTCTTGATGTCAATGCTGATGCCAGAACATGGCAGCCGCGATATTCAAGTACAACTTTTTCACACACAGGTTCTTATTCGGCACGCTTTTACAATGGCAGCTCAAATACAGGAGGCGATTGGTTATTTTCACCATGTTTCAACCTTGAAGGTGGCAAATCATACAAAATTGAATTTTATTACAGGGCCGAATCCACAAATTATCCACAGAATGTTGCTTTATTGTTCGGAAATGATAATGTACCTGCCGCCTTTACTGATACCTTGATAAACCTCATCGGGTTCAATAACACGACACATCAGTTAACATCAGCCATCATAAATGTTGCAACCGATGGAATTTATCACTTTGCTTGGTATGCTTACAGTGCCCCATCAATTTATTATGCCTATATTGATGATATTAATATTCGCTTATTAGAACCAAAAGATGCAGCTGTTGTGGACATTAATAACGTGAATCAAATAGTCAACGGAGGGTCATTGATAGCACCTGAAATTACTATTATGAACCTTGGCTCTGATACACTTACTAATATTCCTGTCAAATATTCTGTAAATGGAGGCACAGCTGTAACTGAAATATGGGCAGGCACATTACTCCCCGATTCCAGTGTTAACTACACCTTTACTACAGGATTCAGTGTGCCAAATGGAAATTTCACTTTCTGTGCCTATACACAAGTAAGTAATGATGGGAATAATGCCAATGATACCTCTTGTGTTAATGCCTTCGGTATTCCATTAATAACAATACCATACAGTGATGACTTTGAAAGTTCTGATAATTTCTATCTGACCGGCACAACTAATCAATGGCAGTTAGGTGTTCCCAATGCCAATGTAATAAACAGTGCCTATTCTCCTGTAAATGCCTGGGCAACCAACCTGAGTGGTGATTATGCAGCCAACAGCAACTATAATCTAATGTCTCCCCGATACAGCTTTGTAAATACGACTAACGTTCTGATGAGTTTCTGGCACTGGGTAGATTCCGAACTAAATACAGACGGTGGCAGAATCCAATACACTACTAACAATGGTAATACATGGAATACATTAGGAACAGTAAATGATTCATTAGCCACAAATTGGTACAATACAGCCAATATTAATGGGTCTCCTGCATTTACCGGACAATCCGGAACATGGGTAAATTCTACTTATGACTTGTCGCAATTTAATAATTATCCCACTCCTGTTCAGTTCCGGTTTAATTTCTTTGCTAACAACAGCGTACAGAAAAACGGCTGGGCTATTGATAACTTTGAACTTATCAGAGCTGACATACCAGAGGACGCAGGTGTCATTGAAATTGTTACACCTATTGCTCAGATAGTAACCGGTGTGTCAACCCCTGTAAAGATAGTTATTAAAAACTTTGGTACAGACACACTACAAACAATACCTTTAAGATATAGGGTTAACAATGGTGTGCCAATAAATGATCAGTGGACAGGGACATTATATCCAGATTCAACAGCAGAGTTCACTTTTAACACCCCCTTGGTGCAAACAGCTTCATTTGACATTTGTGCATACACAAGAATTGTGAACGACATATACACATTCAATGATACTTTGTGCATGTCTGTTACTGTTGTTCCTGCACAATATGATGCAGCCGTAACCGAAATCACTACTCCTGTATCTCAGACTATTATAGGACTTCCTACCAATGTGAGTGTAAAAATCAAAAACTTTGGCACTGAAACATTGACAACATTTGATCTTTCATTTGATATCAATTCAGGAACTCCAGTAGTTGAAACATGGACAGGTACACTTGCTCAAAATGAAGAAACGGTCTATAATTTTAATCAAACATATGTTTCTCCAAGTGGAAATTATATAATGTGTTCGAAAGCATTACTTGGCAGTGATCAGAACGGAACAAATGATAAAGTTTGCAAAACTCTTTCAGGAACCGTTGGAATAGATGATATAAGTAATGGCGGACTTATTTTGGAACAAAACATTCCAAATCCTGCTTCTGATAAAACAATTATTAATTACACTTTACCAAAATCCGGTGTTTATACATTTAAGATGATGAATACTATTGGTCAACTTGTTTACAAAGAATCAGGCAAGCATAATTTAGGCAGCTATCAGATAGAGCTGGATGTTATGTTATTGCCCAAAGGCTTATATTTCTATTCATTAGAATTTGAAGAAAAACTTTTGGTTAAAAAACTTGTAATCAATTAAACTTATCAATTTTTCAGAAATAGAAGCTGTCTCAAAGGCTCACAATGTGTCATTCTTAGCGTTAAAAATCAAAGTTCAGATGATACAAACCCGCACTTTTGAGGCAACTTCTATTTTATTTTAAATCAAAAAAGATTAAGTCATTTTACAAATGATAACAATCTTTAACCAAAAAGAATAATGAGTTAAAAAAATTTTGCTTACTTTGCACTAATTTTTTGGACATTTTGCCCTATGTATTACAAATAATAAAATTATGTCACTTAAAACAAAAACACTTGAACTGAAGAAAAGAATGCAGGATGCTTTGCAGGGTGGAGGTTCTAAAGCTATAGAAAAACAGGCTGCCATGGGTAAAAAAACAGCCAGAGAAAGAATTCTCAGTATTCTCGACCCCAACTCTTTTCATGAATATGACTTGCTTGTTGAACACACGGCACGTGATTTTGACATGGATAAAAAAACATTACCCGGAGACGGTGTAATAACAGGAACAGGAAAAATAGGCGGACACCCTGTATGTATTTATGCACAGGATTTCACTGTGGCAGGGGGCTCTTTGGGACTGATGCACGCACGTAAGATTACAAAAATTATGGATCATGCCATGAAACTGAAAGTGCCTATTATTGGCATTAATGATTCAGGGGGTGCACGAATTCAGGAAGGTGTAAATTCATTAGCAGGTTACGGTGAAATATTTTACAGAAACACAATGGCTTCGGGTGTTATACCTCAGATTTCAGTCATATTAGGTCCTTGTGCCGGGGGCGCTGTTTATTCTCCTGCACTTACCGACTTTGTGTTTGTGGTTGACAAAATATCGAAGATGTTTATCACAGGTCCTGAAGTTATTAAAACTGTTCTTGGAGAAGAAATTTCGATGGAAGAATTAGGGGGTGCAAGAGTGCAGGCAGAAATTACAGGCAATGCCCATTTCTTTGCCATGAGTGAAGAAGAGTGTTTCAGCCAGATCAAAAAACTCGTCACTTACATTCCATGGAACAATTCAAAGAAAGTTGATGCATATCCGGCAAAACAACCAAAATCTAAAGTATATAATATTGAAAAGATTTTTCCTACTGATGCAAAACTGCCTTACGATGTCAGAAGCGTCATTAAATCTATAGTTGATGGTTCAGAATTTTTTGAAATTCAGGAGCTTTTTGCCCCTAACATTGTTATTGGATTTGCCCGTCTGGAAGGACAATCTGTTGGTTTTGTGGCCAATCAGCCATTGGTACTGGCCGGTGTTCTCGATGTAGATTCATCAGACAAAGCAGCCCGATTTATCAGATTCTGTAATGCCTTTAATATTCCGTTGATTACTCTTGTTGACCTACCGGGTTATTTGCCGGGCATTGACCAGGAACATTCAGGTGTTATACGTCATGGGGCAAAAGTGCTGTATGCTTATTCGGAAGCCTCAGTGCCAAAGATTACAGTAATTCTTCGTAAAGCATATGGTGGAGGTTATATTGCTATGTGTTCCAACCATTTAAGAGCTGATTTTGTATTTGCATGGCCTACAGCCGAAATTGCTGTTATGGGACCTGAAGGAGCTGCTAATATTATTTTCAGAAATGAAATAATGTCAGCCGAAAATCCTGATGAGGTAAGAAAACTCAAAGTAAAAGAATACAAGAAGAAATTTGCAAATCCTTATGTAGCTGCTGCTTATGGCTATGTTGATGCTGTTATAGACTCCAAGGAAACAAGAAAATTTCTCATCCATGCCTTAGAAATTTCTGCCAATAAATCAGAAATCAGACCCGACAAAAAACACGGAATTCCTCCATTTTAAAATTATTTGTGATGGAAAAGAACGAAAAAAAAACTAAAACAGAAAAACATTCAGAAGAAACTTCAGAGGATACTCCTTCAAAAAAAGTCGTAAAACCTGTAGCTAAAAAGGCAAAAAGCAGCAAAGTTGAAGAAGAGGAAGAAGAAATAACAAAGGTTGCTGACGTTGAAAATCCAAAAGTTAAAAAAAACCCTTCTGAAGTTGAAGTTGTTGAAACTGAAGAGATTAACGATTATTACAATTTGGTTGAATTCAATTGGGAAAGCACAACTTACAACACAACTGTCAGTAAAAAGTTTGCTCAAAAGAAAAAATATGAGTTACCTAACCCCAAACTCATTAGAGCATTCATTCCGGGTATAGTTCAAAAAATATATGTTACTGATGGTGCCAAGGTAAAACATAATGAAGTGCTTTTAGTGCTTGAAGCCATGAAAATGAAAAATAATTTATTGGCTCCTTTCAATGGTATAGTCAAAAAAGTGTATGTTAAACAGGGAGCACAGGTAACAAAGAGTGAAATTCTGATTGAATTAAAGTAAAAACAGATACCTTGATTTTATTGATGATATGTTTATAAAGACGTTTGGATGTGCTGTTTATGGAGTAAATGCCACTTTAATAACTATTGAGGTCAATGTAGATACAGGTATTCAGTTTTTTTTAGTAGGACTGCCCGATAATGCAGTAAAAGAAAGCCACCAGCGTATTGAAGCAGCACTTAAAAATGTAGGATTTAAAATTCCGGGTAAAAAGATAGTCATTAACATGGCACCGGCCGATATCCGCAAAGAAGGATCTGCTTATGATTTAACAATAGCAACAGGCATTCTTGCAGCATCAGGACAAATAGAACAGGATAAACTCAGTAAATATGTTATCATGGGCGAGCTGTCATTAGATGGCACTTTAAACCCCATAAAAGGCGCCCTGCCTATAGCCATCGAGGCAATGAATCAGGGATTTGAGGGATTTATTCTTCCTGCCGAAAATGCACGTGAAGCGGCTATTGTAAGTAAAATTAAGGTTTTTGGCATTACCAATATTATAGAGGCCATTGATTTTTTTAATGGTAAGAAAGAATTGGAACAGACAAAAGTTGACACCCAGGATGAGTTTTACGCAGGCATAAACAAATACGAACACGACTTCTGTGATGTTAAAGGGCAGGAAAATATTAAAAGAGCACTGGAAATAGCAGCTGCCGGAGGTCATAATATCATAATGATAGGGCCACCAGGGTCGGGCAAAACCATGCTCGCCAAGCGCATGCCTTCAATTTTGCCACCCTTATCGCTTGAAGAAGCCTTAGAAACAACAAAAATTCATTCTGTGGCAGGCAAGATGCTTAAAAATGCATCACTTGTTTCGGTCAGACCTTTCCGCAGTCCTCATCATACAATAAGCGATGTTGCCCTTGTAGGTGGTGGTGTCAACCCGCAACCCGGTGAAATTTCCATGGCACATAACGGTGTTTTATTTTTAGACGAATTGCCAGAGTTTAAGAGAACCGTTTTGGAAGTGCTGCGACAACCACTTGAAGACAGGCTTGTGACCATTTCACGTTCTAAATACAGCATTGAATACCCTACCAATTTTATGCTTATTGCCTCCATGAATCCTTGTCCCTGCGGATATTACAACCATCCCAGCAAAGACTGTGTGTGCGCACCGGGCATGGTTAAAAAATACCTTAATAAGGTATCGGGTCCCCTACTCGACCGCATTGACATACATATTGAGGTAACTCCTGTTCCCATCAATGAATTTTCGACATACCAGACATCAGAAAAAAGCGAATTTATAAGAGAACGGGTTATTAAGGCACGTCTTATACAAAAAGAACGCTTTAAAAATAACGAAGGCATGCATTGCAATGCACAAATGAATTCTAAAATATTAAAAGAACACTGTGTGCTTAATGATGCCAGTCTTTCTTTACTGAAAACAGCCATGGAAAAGCTTTCACTTTCGGCAAGAGCTTATGACAGAATACTCAAAGTAGCGCGTACCATAGCTGACTTAGATAACTCAGATAATATTAATGTCGAACATCTGGCAGAAGCCATACAGTACAGGAGTCTGGACAGAGAGAACTGGGCCTAAAGCTTTATATCGCCCTTCCGATAGCTAACGGAACAGGGTTTATTCTTCCTTTTCATTAAGACCAAGCTCTAAAAGCTTGGTTAGTAATAGCGCTCCTTCGGAGCTTATGGGAAAAGGATTATGCATTATAAAAAAGGAAAGCCCTATAATAAAAGAGGGGGCAAAGCCCACGTAAAAGAAAAAATTCATTAGCCAAGTGCTGTTCCGACAGCTCGGAAGTGCGAAATACAATAAAAAATGTTTATAATTAAAAAATCGGTCGTATTACGGTTTGAATGAATGGATACTACAAATTTGTTAAAAAATTTTATAGTTTTGCAGAAATAAAAGGACTTATGCAAACACATCTTATTACAAGCGACAAGTTAACCTTTGGACAGGTGGGGACATTGCTTAAAAACAAACTTAAAATAGAGCTTTCGGAAGAAGCAAAACTAAAAATAATTAAATGCCGCACCTATCTCGACAAAAAAATCACATCACAACGCGAACCCATTTATGGTGTGAATACCGGATTTGGTGCATTGTGCAATTATTCCATCTCAAGTGAAGATTTGGGTTTATTGCAGAAGAACCTTGTAATATCGCACGCCTGTGGCACAGGCGATGAAGTGCCTACAGACATTGTCAGACTCATGTTATTTTTAAAAATACAGTCCCTGTCGTATGGTTATTCAGGCGTGCAACTCGAAACCGTACAGCGTTTAGTTGATATGTTTAATAATGACGTTTTACCTGTCGTCTATCAGCTTGGTTCATTGGGTGCATCGGGCGATTTATCACCACTCGCGCACATGTGTCTGCCCTTGCTTGGTTTGGGCGAAGTGTATTATGAAGGACAGAAAAAACAAACCTGTGACGTTTATAAAAAACTCAACTGGAAGGCTGTAGAACTCAAATCGAAAGAAGGACTGGCTTTGCTTAACGGCACACAGTTTATGAGCGCTTATGGTGCATATTGCATATTAAAGACCATTAAGCTATCGCAATTAGCCGATGTTATAGCCGCAGTTTCGCTTGATGCTTTCGATGGCAGGATAGAACCTTTTAACGAGCTGATACAGAAAATAAGACCTCACAAAGGACAGATGCAGACTGCCCAACGCATAAACATGCTGCTTGAAGGCAGTGAACTGATAAATGCGCAAAAAAAACATGTTCAGGACCCCTATTCTTTCAGGTGTGTGCCGCAGGTACATGGTGCTTCCAAAGACTCTATCAACTATGTGGCTTATGTGTTTTCAAATGAAATAAATGCCGTTACCGACAATCCAACTATTTTCCCTGATGAGGACTTGATTATTTCTGCAGGTAACTTTCATGGGCAACCTCTGGCATTGGCTTTCGATAATCTGTGTATTGCACTGGCTGAACTGGGCAACATCTCCGAAAGGAGAACCTATCAGCTATTATCGGGTAAAAGAGGCTTACCTGCTTTTCTGGTAGCTCATCCCGGACTTAATTCAGGATTTATGATTCCACAATATACCTCTGCTTCTATTGTTAGTCAGAACAAACAATTATGCACACCCGCTTCTGTTGACTCTATTGAATCTTCTCAAGGACAGGAAGACCATGTGAGTATGGGTGCCAATGCAGCTACAAAAGCTTATAAGGTAGTTCATAATCTTGAAAGAATATTAGGTATTGAATTGTTTAATGCTGCACAGGCATTAGAATTCAGAAGGCCATTAAAATCATCGGTGTTCATAGAAGATTTTATATCTAAATACCGAGAAAAGGTACCTTTTATAAAAGACGATGATGTGATGTATCCTCATATTCAAGCATCTGCTGAGTTCTTAGCCAATGTCACATTGAACATCCCCACGGCTTTAATTGAGGGTGTTTAGATTAATATTTTTTTATGAATTATTAATAATACTAAGTAAAAAAATATTATACATTTGCTTTTATAAAATATCATGATCATGAAAAGAATTTACAAAGTATTCATTTTAGTAGCATTGGGGTTGTTTATTTCAAACGCCATTCATGCACAAATCAGTCAGGGTGGAAAACCACTAAGTTTTAGTCCTCAAAATGCAATTATACTTGCATCCGAAGTTCCTACAGAGACAATGCCCTTTGTAGATGTTGCAGCTTTACAAGAGGAGGATTTAGTTATGGATAAAATAAAAGACATTCCATGGCGTTTTGGACAAAATCTCGATATAACGCTTAATCCCTCAAACAGTGGGGTTACAGAAAATCTTCCCAATGGTGACAAGTTATGGAGACTGCGCATATATTCACAGGGAGCCACTTCAATCAATCTGACATTTAACAACTATCACCTTCCACCGGGTGCCAAATTATACATTTATAATGACGACCATAGTGATATATTAGGTGCTTTCACCGATTTTAATAATCAAGAAGATAAAATTTTTGCAACAACACTGGTAAAAGGAGATGCTGTTACACTTGAGTATTATGAGCCGGCAAATGCTGCTTTCCCCGGCGAATTGAATATTGCAAGAGTAACACATGGTTACAGAGGAATGAAAAACTTTTTAAAAAACTTTGGTGATGCCGGATCGTGCCAGGTTAATGTGCATTGTACTACAGGAACAGGCTGGGAAAATCAGATTAAATCAGTATGTGTTTTGGTTGTTAGTGGAAACGGTTTTTGCTCAGGTTCTTTGATCAATAACACCTCTAATAACGGCACCCCTTATGTACTTACAGCCAATCATTGTTCTACGAGCAATGACTGGGCTTCATGGGTTTTTTGGTTCAACTGGGAAGCCCCTACCTGCACCACACCTTCTTCTTCGCCTTCATACAATTCAATATCCGGCTCTACATTAAAAGCACGAAATGCGGGATCTGACTTTTGCTTGGTTCAAATGAATTCAACACCACCACTAAACTATAATTTGTATTATGCAGGCTGGGACCGGACTGGTACAGCCCCGACATCAGGCATGGCGATACATCATCCGGGGTGCGACATTAAAAAAATATCTCCCTGTGGAGCAATGACTGCTGCATCATACAGTTCCGCTTCTTGCTGGCAGACACCCTGGACAACAGCTGCATGTACTGAGGGCGGCTCATCAGGCTCTCCTATTTTTGACCAGAACAAGCGCATTGTTGGACAGTTATATGGTGGTCCTTCATCATGTGGTTCTTCTTCAATGTATGACTATTACGGCCGCTTTGATGTGTCGTGGAGTGCTGGTGGAACAAGTTCAACACAATTAAGTAACTGGCTTGACCCTTCATCCAGTGGTGTTACTATCCTCAATGGCTATGACCCCAACGGAGCAGCTGCTCCAACAGTTGATTTCAATGCAAGTGTAACAACAAGCTGCACAGGTAGTATTTCTTTCACAGACCAATCTACAAATACACCCAACAGCTGGTTATGGAATTTTGGCGATGGAAGTACCTCTACAACTCAAAATCCAACTCACACATACACTGCCAACGGAACATATACTGTAACGCTTCAGGCTACCAATACCATAGGGTCCAACTCACTTACAAAAACAAATTACATAACCATTAATAAACCGGCAGGTCCTGCCGGAACAGGAGCAACAGTATGTAATCCTTCCGTTGCAACACTTTCTGCTACAGGCAGTGGCACAATAAACTGGTACAATTCATCAAGCAGCAGCAATGTGTTGTTTACAGGAAGTTCATTTACAACCCCCTCTTTATCCTCCACAACAACTTACTATGCTGAAGATAATATTACCGGTGCCACTACACATGGCGCCAAAGCAGACTCAGTTGGTGGTGGCAGCTTTTTTACTTCTGCTTACACGCATTATGAAGTTTTTGATGTGTATGTTACTTTGGTATTGCAAACGGTTAAAATATATGCCAACGCTGCCCAAACAGGAAAAGTAATCACATTGCAGAATTATAGTGGAGCTACCCTTGCAACTGCAACCGTCAACCTGGTAGCAGGAATAAATACAGTTACACTGAATTTTACACTGCCTGTTGATACAGGCTTAAGATTGGTTGGCCCTAATTCTCCCGGATGGTACAGGAATAATGTTGGTACAAATTACCCAATTACTACTGCCGGAAAATTTTCATTAACCAGAAGCAGCGCAGGTCCTCCTGCTACCAACCCATATTACTATTATTTCTACGATTGGGTGGTTAAAGAAAGCGATTGCATTAGTACCAGAACACCTGTAACAGCAAATGTTATAAACTGTACAGGAACCGAAGAAATCGAAGCTCCCGAAGTAAAATTATCTCCCAATCCGGTTAATAATATTCTTAATGTTGACTTTACTGGTATATCAGGAGAAAACATCAAAATTGAAATATACGACATTTTAGGTCAGGTGGTTTATAGTCAGGTATTATCAATCGACTACAATAATTTCAGAAAGGCCATAAGCACCAACAACTTCAAGGCTGGTATTTATTTTCTGAAAGTAAAATCTGATACGGTAAATAAAACCTATAAACTGGAAAAAATATAAATAAGTCACAAATCATTTATAAATTAAAAAAAATATCATGGCCATATTTAGTTTTGGAGAATACATTGATGGCAAACCCTATAAAGTATTGAACGAAAGGCGTATGAGAGCAAGCGCCGGCATCATGTTCCTATGCGGACTTTATGCCACAGTCAATGGATTTGTATTACACAAATTCGGCAGTATTCCTTATGTCATGGGTGGTTTAATAATCAATTTTTTGATTGGACTGTTTATAAACCCCAAGTTTTCTCCAACAGTATTGCTGGCGTGGCTTTTTGTCAGAAAACAAACACCTATTCCTATAGGAGCCGTTCAGAAGAAGTTTGCATGGAGTATTGGCCTGGCTCTTTCTACTACCATATTTGTTTTCTCAATATTTCTACAAACCGACCCATCATACTATGAAACGGTTTGTCCACTTTGCTTACTATGCTTGTTGATGCTTTACCTTGAAACAGCATTTGCCATTTGTGTAGGATGCAGAGTATATGATTTGTTTATTTATTTGAAAATACTTCCTAAACCAAAGCAAAGACCTAATTGCATGGGCGATAGTTGTAAAAACGATTAATCATTAAGAACACCTGATATCTAAAAAAGTAAATTACATTAATCTTTAATACATCTGACAGACATTCCGGCCAGCATATAATCATTGCCTATTTTTACTTCTATTTCAGAATTGAGCATGTACAAATGACTGGCATTTTGCGTTCCCATTCCAGGAAAGTATTCTGAACTGGTCCACCAATAACCACTTGTACAAATAGCCTGAAAAGGTGATGGACAACAAGAACCACGAAGACCACCTGGCACTGCCAAAAATCCACTGGAGTTAGTACCTGCATTGGGTCCTAACAGCGAGTCAGCTGCCCAATGAGTTGTGCCACTTTCTTTTAGTTTATTGTAAGCTTGAGCATTTCCTCCCAGATAATTAATCAGGGTTGTAAACTCCTCATTACTAGGCACGTGCCAACCAGCAGGGGCTATTTTTCTGTTGTCTGACACAGCATACCAATTATATAAACGGCCATAGGTGCTTACATTTGCCGTATTATTGTCATAATCACAATATGCTTCGGTCGTTGTTACATTCCACACAGACCCATCTGTAATATGTGTAATCGGATCACCATTACGGTATTTTGTAGTTTTAAGATTTTCTACCATCCAGGTTTGTGTACCTATAACTATTGTATGATAAACATTACCGTCAATATCAGTGACGGTAGTAGCAGGTTCATTTTCAACAATTTCTTTATCGTCTTTCTTACAACTAAAAATTGTCACTGATAAAACTAACGCGATAAAAAATAAATTTTTCATAAGTGTTTTTTTTGGTTTAATATATGACTTTTTATTTATAAAAAGTTGCCTGAGTGGTATGATGTCATCATTTGTAATTATAGTTCCGACATCTTGATTCTTAACTTACCACTTCCACCACTTCTTCTTCCTTATTTCTTCTTTTCGCTCCAATATTGTCAGGCCGTGGCAATTTTCGAAGTGCTCTTTGAGTTCCCATTCGGGATGGGCCTCAAGAAACTCATAAATGGCGGGTTTCATTCCCGGGCGGTTGTCGAAAGGATTGACCATACCAAAAGTTTCTGTGTCGTGCATCATTATCCATTTATTTACTCTGGCATGATGATGCTCCAGCTCAGCTTTTATTTGTCCATACCAATGGTCAGTATCGATAAAAAGCAAGTCGGTATATTCAATTTTTACCTTGAGACTGTCTTTGTTTATAAGTCGAAAGAACACACCATCTTCTTTGGCAGCCTGTTCTACTTTAAGTGCATTCGGACTGATGACAACATTATAACTGTAAACCTTTTTGCATCCTGAGATTAGAAAAGCCAGCGTTGCGTTGGCAGAGTCAATGCCCAATTCAGTAACTACCTTACACTTAGATGCATAATCAATAAAAGTATCCAGATGTTGTTTCACTGAATCATCACGAAAACCCTTAGAGCCTTTTTTTACATACTCATAAAGTTTTGATATATTTCCGTTTATTTTATCCATTTAAAAAGAATAGAATCAGAAAATGTAATAGATAATTATTATTGATTGGGACTTTTTTATAATTTTACTCTTTAAAAAAATTACCCATCAAAAATACTTAATATCATTGATATTACAATTTTTTTCGATTTTAATACTCTTTTTTTCTTGCGTTTAAATTGCAAAAGACTATTATTGTATAAAAATTAAGCAGTAAACAGATAAATACTCTAGAATATCACATTTAGAATTGCATGGATAAATCGAACACATCTGAACAAAAAAGGTTATTTGTTGTCTTGGGCATGCACCGTTGTGGAACAAGTGCAATAACAAGGGGACTGCAAGTGATGGATGTTCATCTTGGAGATAAATTAATGCCACAAGATGAGGGAAATAATGACAAAGGTTTTTGGGAAGATATAGAGATTAATGCTCTTAATGTTGAAATGTTGAATGCCTTAAATAACGACTGGCACCATCTTTCTTTGATTAAGCAAGATGACTTGGAAATACTTAAACGTGATGGTTTCTTCCAACGTGCATCAGAATTAATTCATCAAAAAACATTGAATTATCCTGTATTTGGTTTTAAAGATCCCAGAACAGCTAAGCTTTTTCCATTCTGGAAAGATGTTTTTAACGGCAATAATTATGATGTAAACTACATTTTAGCTGTGCGGCATCCATTAAGTGTGGCCTTGTCGTTAGCAAAGCGCAATGGTATTGACATGGAAAAAAGTCATCTGTTATGGCTTATACACATAGTCAAATGTTTATCGGGCTTAAAAAACTGTAATTATATTGTGGTTGATTATGACAACCTGATTCAGTGTGCTGAACATGAACTTAAGAGAATTACGGAAAAGTTCCATTTGCATATCAATCAAACAGAGCTTGACATATACAATTCAACGTTTCTTGACCAGAACCTCAGACATACTGTGTTCAGATTTGATGATCTGATGCAACATGACAGGACATCTGATTTTTTACGTGATGTTTACTCTTCAGTTATAAAGCTGTCTGTTGATAATCAAATGGACAGTGATGAACTTCACAGAAAAACAAAAATCTGGGAGGCTGAATTAGAAAAAATGAATTTATCGTTTATCATGGCCGACAAAGCATTTAAACACATTGACGTTGTCCATCAGCAATTAAATGAAAAAGAATTGCTGATTTTGAAAGAAAAAGAAGAAAAGGAAGAGGGAATAAAAAAGCTCAATGAGTCACTTGAAAAATCGCGTCAGCAGACCGCTCAAATTGAACTTTTGAACATACAACAGGCCGAAAAGACAAACATCATCGTTGAAAAGGAAAAGATTATAACAGAAAAGGAAAAAATTATATCTGAAAACAAAAGTGTCATTACCGAAAAATCATTCATCATAGCCGATCAGGAAGATAGAATCACAATGAAAGAGCATATCATTGCTGAAAAGGAGCTTATCATTCTACAGGAAAAAGAAGAAAAAAATAGTCTTTTAAGGTCACGATCGTGGCAAATAACAAAACCGCTCCGGTATGTGGCAAAACTTCTGAGAAAATTCAAATCATAATCTTCATTAATAAAAATTGATTTATTGATAAAGCAATGAACCAACAAGGCTTTCTTTGGATTTATTTATTACGGTTTTCCAGGGATAGTATCTTTCAATTCGGGAAATGGTTTGTTTTTTAAAAGTATATTAACAATACTCACATCAACCATTTCTTGTATCACCATATCGGGTTTTTCTTTTTCAATGATTAGCGGCTGAAAAAGAGGTGTCCAGATGAAGGTAGTTTTACTAAAATTACGTGCCAGAAAGGGTAAAAAAGATCCGGCGTAAGAGTCACCATACATAAGCATGCTGGGGTAATTTGTTCTTTTAGTTATAACAGAAGCAGGAGGCTTTGGTGTCCACAAATCGAGATAAAATGGATAAATTGTATCGGTTATAATATTATCAAAAAATAAAGGCTTGTATTGTTTAAAAGAATAAAACACATCAATATCCATCAGTTTCAATAAATCGGGTTTATAATTAGAGGTTTCTACCCATTTAAAATCTTTTGAATTTAATGGTTCTCCAATATTGGGAAAGTCATTCTTAATATAATTAATCATCGTGCAATAAGCTATATAACCTCCAAAGAAACTCCAATGGCAACTATTTTTGAAATACAAATCTCCCTGGAAAGTTTTCTTGGCCTTTACCAAAGGCGTGTATAAATCAATAACATCAAGGTCGGAATTTAATTTTAAGTATTCAAACAATTGTTCCGTTTTTGTTTGTTTATAATATCTTCTCATGCGCTGTCCAACATGTTCTTCATACACCGTTTGACTCATAGGAGGGAAAATCATATAAAAACGAATACCCCTCTTTTTTAGCCATTCATTACGTTCTTCCAAAACATTTAGTAGTTTTTTTAATTCCTGATTAGTAAGAGGTTGACGATTTTCATAATTTTCACGGGTGATTCCTCCAACAAAAAACATCCACCCATCCTTCCCAAAATGAATAACCTGATTATTAACCAATTGTTTAAAAACAGAGTATTGTATTAAGTTATTAAGCCGTATTATATACTTTCTTCCCGACAATTGATCCAGAATATAATTATCTAATTCTTTTGTATAAACATCTGCTGAGTCAAGCTGAAAAGTCGGGAATTTTTTGGTACGCCTGTTTTCGGAAAGCAAAATACTGTTTTCTGTATTAAACAGGTGCACAATTAAACCTGTAGAAATTAAAGTGAGAAAAAAAACAACCAGAAAAAAATGTGAGCGCTTCCCCTTTAGACAGTACTTGCCTGACACTATCAAAATAACAAATAACAAAATGGCAAGAAAGAAAAACAAATTTTGACGCAAAAGAGTAGCACCATGTATTTTACTGGTTTGATAGGCAGATGACAACGCAATAAAGGGATCATCACCACAAACACGAAATTCCTGCCCGCATCTTATCAAATCATTCAACAATATTTTATCAGATGAAATAGTTCTGTAGTCCCAGCTGTTTTTCAAAACACCAAATTTGGCACTTATTTGCAAATCCTTAATTTTCTCATTTAAATTTCCAATATCGAAACGGTAAAACAAAAATTCAGCAGGCAGGATTTGCAGTTTGAATATATTTCTGCTGGTAAGATCGAGGTAGGTTTTATCAGGGGCAAAAGTTGGATTATTGTTGTAAAAAAAGTCTAGCCTTTTGGCCGGAGAAGTGGTTTTTAATACAAGCTGACTTTGAATATCATAACATATCCAGAAAAAAACAACCATCATTATAGAAGTTACTAAGCATGAAATGCTAAAATAGACTTGGTTGGGGGAAATTTTAAGCACTAAAACAAATGCACAAAAAGTTATAAATATTATAAGGGCTTTGTTTCTGCTTTCTTGTTTGTCTGTTTTCAGCAAATTTGATGGCATTAAACTCACAGTAGCCGGCGCTCCTTGCTTTGTAACCACCATGTTAAAATCGTTCGTATTGCCTATATAATCAGCATTTTTTATCTTACAAACCGTATTATTTTTTTCAAATAAAGAATGCACCTCGTTATTGTGAAAAATATTTATTGAAAGAAATGAAACAGTATCGTTTATTGAGAGGTTTGAAACTTTAAGGAAAAAATTTTCTTTGAGATTAAAATTCCCTTTGAAATGAACATATTTGAATCCTTTTGAATCAATTCCCCATGAGGTTAAGGAGTCTTTGCCATTGATTAAGGTGATAACAGAAGGGCGAGAAGTACGGACAGAAAAATACAGTTGATCGGTATTGGGTGAAACACTTTTATTATTCCATTGCAGATTTACCAGATGATAGGTCATTGGAATAAATAAAAACATTATATATAATGGCTTTAATTTTAAGGCATTAACTTTTTCTTCAAAGAAACCTTTAAAGCTCATAAGCAAAAGAAAAACAATAAGACTTAAAAACAGAAATACATTTTTTTCTAAAAAAAGCAGCAAATCCAAATTTTTAATAAAATACGCCGATGTCAACTTTACATAAGGGTCATTGCCTGTCACATAATAAATATCGTCAATAAGCACCATATCATTCAGCATTAATTTCTCCTGTGCTAATACAGACAAATTATAAGTGACGCTGAAAACACCCGTGTTAATTTTTATTTTTATTTTTTCTAATTGTATCAGACTATCACCGATATCAAAGCGAAGATATTTTTCGGTTTCAAAGTTTAAGGGTTGACTGAAACAGTCGGTGGGTTTTTCGGTGGTGTATTTTTTTGTGGCACTAAAAAATGGGGAGTGATTGTAGAAAACTTCAGTGTTTTTTATATTTGAAGAAGTCAATAAGGTTATGCTTTTATTTAAATTTAAGTCGTAATAATAAGCAAACAACAACAAAAAGGCAGTTACAATAAGAGAAAGTATAAAGTATTTTGCTGATGGATTAAAAGCAAAAACCGAAAGAAAAATAAGAAGAAAAACGCATGCAATAATTATTTTTTTAGTGTTAAAAGGTTCGCTTTTTCCCCATCCATCGGGTGGTTTTAAATTAATATTTAAAATGCACTCACTTTTCTCAACTATCAAAATCAGTACACCATCTTTATCGGCAATTCTGGCATTGGCAACACTAATATTTTCTTTTATATTATCACCCAACGAAAAAAGTTTGTTGTTGCTGTATAGATTAATGCCAAAAAATGAAAGTGTATCATTGGCATATAGGTTTTTAACATTAAAGCAAATACCATTCGTGCTATTGATAGGTCCTACAAATTCAAGATTTTTATATCCCTTTGAGTTGATATCCCAATTAATTAATTCCTTTCCATTTTCAACCAAACTCATGTTGGCAGGATTTGACACTCTCACTGAAAAGCTCAGGTAATCTCTTTGGGTCTCATTATCTGAAGGTTTCTCATTGTTTTTAGTCCATAAAAAATAATAGGTAAGTGGAACAATAAAAAAAAGCAAGTAAGCCAGTTTTAGTCTTTTTTTAAAAAAGAGCTTTGTATTTCGGCGATTGTTATTTTCTATTGCATCCATGTGTTTAGTATTGAAAATAAATAAATGGATTACTGGTATCGCCAACAATTCTCATTAATGAAAGGGTGAGAATAATGATAAGAAGCAAAGCACTTAAAGTTTGAAAAAGTATAAATCTTTTTCCTGTTTTAAACCTTTCGGGGACAGTAATAGGAAAACAAAAAACAAAGCCAAGTAGCAATGCAAAAATGTGCTCATTCATAACAAAGGCATTCAATCCCAAAGCACCTTCTTTTCCAGCACTGAACATAACAGCATAAAAACTATAAGCGTCGTGTATGTCTTTGGTTCTAAACAGAACAGCACACATAATAAGAATAAACCAAATATAAAATATCCCAAATCCTTTGAGGCGTTTTAAGTATTTTAAAAAACCAAGTTCTTCAATACCAAGCAGAAGGCCTTGCAGCGCCCCCCAAATAATGTAGTTCCATGTAGTACCATGCCACATACCACAAATAATGAATGTTACAACAAGGGCAATAAAAATACCTGCTTTCCCTAAATAGCGCATACTCATAGCCATAGGGTTAAAAATATAATCTTTGATCCAGTTTGATAATGTTAAATGCCATCGCCGCCAAAACTCAGTAATAGATTTACTGATATAAGGGTAATTAAAGTTTTCGGGCAGGTCAAACCCCAGCATTTTACCAATTCCAATTGCCATATCGGTATATCCTGTAAAATCAAATAAAAGCTGAAAAGGAAATGCACACATGCACAACCATGCAACGGCAGGACTAAGTGTATTAATATCAGAAGCCATGATGGCATTTACCAAGTAGCCTATATTGTTGGCTATTAATACTTTTTTTCCCAACCCCAATATAAATCTCCTGACTCCTTCTGCAAATTTCGATAATTCAAAAGAACGGTTTTTCAATTGATTTTCAATTGAAATATAACGGACCAAAGGCCCCAAAATCAATTGAGGAAACATGGTAATATAAAGCATAACGTAGGCAGGATTTCTTTCAAATCGCTTGTTTTTGCGATACACATCAATATTATAAGAGATGGCCTGAAATGTAAAAAACGAAAGGCCTAAAGAGTTCACTACTTCAATATGATGAATTCCTTTTACACCTGCATAAATAAGGTTATCAATGATAAAGCCCAGGTATTTATAATAGATCAGGATGCCAACAAATGTACAAACTGCAATAATGAGAGCCCCTCTCTTGAACTTGGTTTTAGCTATTAAGAAAGAGAAAAACCACGACATAAAACCTATGAAAACCAATAATATTACGAGGTTTCCGGCACCCCAGAAATAAAAGAAAAGGCTGAAAAGAAAAAGAAAAATGTTCTTGGCCCATATTTTTGGCAATAAATAATAGCCTGCAAGAAAAACAGGAAGGAAATAGAAAATAAATACAACAGAACTAAAAATCATTAATATTTATTTATTAAAAATATTTGTTTTATTATATTTCAAGTAAGTTTTTTAAGTCTTTGGTATTAAACTTAGGTCTGTCGTAAACATTGCTGTAATATTCCAAAATCTTTTCCTGAGTATAATGTTTACTTAAGACCTGATAACTTTTGCGGATGCGGTTGCGATTAATATTAACATGAAGCATCCAATAAGATATAAGTTCTTTTAAATCCTTAGTTTTTAAGGGAACTTTTTCTTCTGAGAAAAAATCACCATAAAATTTAATATTTTCGAACATGCCCAGGTGAAATAAATTTTTCTCCTGTTCTGAAATGGCTTTGTATTGTTCTTCGGTGGGGTTAAGAAAATCGAACACCTTAGAGTTATTATAAATGCGCAGCACACTTAGCATGGGTTGGGCAACATACTCAAACGATTCTGCATATTTAATGGTTTCCATGGCTTCTTCGTATGTTTCAGTGGGGAAGCCTACCATAAAGAGAGTGCGTGTCACAAATCTTTTTGAAGCAGCATGTATTGCTTTTTCCGCTTTTTGAACATCCATGTACTTTCCTATAAACTTCTGCAGGCGAGGCACAGCCGTTTCAACGGCAAGAGCAATTTCAACCGTACCGGCTTTTTCGAACAAGTCAAGCATTTCTTCATCAATATGATCGGCACGTAATCCGTTGGGAAAGTTGAGTTTTACTGTTGGCAATTCTTTAATAATCAAAGACAAAGCTTCTTTGGCTTCTTTCATGGGGACATTAAAAGTATCGTCAACAAAAACAAAATTGCTGATATTTCTTTTTTCAACATGTTCTCTCATTTCAGCCACTATATTTTCTGCTGAGCGGCGGCGAATCCTTCTGCCGAAAAGTTGATGACAAAAAAAGCAGTCGTACGGACACCCTCGAGTGCCCATAATAAAAATGCATTTCGAATCGTCAGACAGTGCCTGATTTTTAATGCCGACATAATCTTTAAGATTAACAAAACTATAATCGGGGAAAGGAATTTCATCCAGATTCTTTATATAGGGACGCATAGTGTTTACTTTAACCTCTCCATTTTCAAGAACAGCAGTCCCCTTAATATCGACAGGGATAATGTTTGATTTTGAAAAGTGGCTGATAATTTCAACAAGGGTTTCTTCTCCTTCGCCTATCACAGCAATATCAATTTGTCTGTCTGTTAAAATATCTTTATAAGCTGTTGAGGGGTAAGCACCTCCGCCCAGAATTGGAATATCGGGTTGCAATTCACGTATTTTGTCAGCTACTAATTTAAAAGCCACTTTGGCAAAAGACAATGCGCGGATGCCCACCATATCAGGTTTAAAAGTAGCCATCAGCGATTCAATGCTTTGCAAGGGATCTTTGCTTGTAACAGTGTGAAAAACATCAACTTCTATTTCCGGAAATTTCTGTTTGGCAAATGATGCAAGATAAAGCAAGCCAATAGGATGATGTGTGAAATATATTGAACTGCAGAAGGTATCCCCAAACAAATCTGCATCTATTAAAAGGATTCTTTTTATCATTTATTTTAAAAAATTAATTATGAGAATTTAAGCAAGGTCTGCAAATCTTTCATACTAAAATTGGGTCTGTCAAAAACACTTTTGTAAAACTCCAGCATTTTTTCTTCATCATAGTGTTTGCTTATAACCTGAAAGCTGTTTTTAATTCTGTTCGGGTTCATAATAACATTCCGCATCCACAGATATTGAAGCTCTTTTAAATCACTGCTTTTCAAGGGTACTTTTTCGGCAGGAAAGAGGTCTCCGTAAAAGCCCGAATTGCTGAACATTTTTAAATGAATAAACTTTTTTTCTTGCTCGGCAATCTTAATGGCTTGTTCTTCGGTAGGTTGGAGTATGCTAAACAGTTTAGAATTATTAAACATGCGCAACACACTCAATGATGGTTGTGCAATATGCTCCAATGATGCTGCAAAATCGATTGTTTCCATAGCTTCTTCGTAAGTTTCAGTTGGAAACCCTATGATAAAAAAGATACGGGTAACGAAGCGTTTCGATGCTTCTTCAATAGCAACCCTTGCTTTTGGTAAATTTAAGTTTTTCCCAATGAGCTTTTGCAAACGTGGGTTTACAGTTTCTACTGCTAAAGCCATTTCAACGGTTCCTGCTTTTTCGAACAAATCGAGCAGTTCCTCATCAACAAAATCGGCACGCAATCCGTTGGGAAAACTGAGCGTTACTTTTGGCAATTCTTCTATAATAGCTGATAAAACTTTTTTTGCATCCTGCACAGGGACATTAAAAATGTCATCTAAAAATACAAAGTCATATATGCCACGTTTTTCAATATGTTCACGCATTTCTGCCACCACATTTTCTGCTGTGCGCCTGCGAATTCTTTTTCCAAAAAGCTGGTGACAATAAAAACAACCATAAGGACAGCCACGGGAGCTTAAAATATACGCTGATTTAGAAGCATTTTGTAAAGCGTGATTTTTTAAATGCTTGTATGCCTGAAGGTTGATATAATCATAATCGGGAGGCGGTATCGAATTAATGTCCTTAATAACAGGCCTGGGCTTATTTACAATCACCTTCCCGTCTTTAATAATGGCAGTCCCGATTATATTCAGAGGGATATCATCTGATTTCAGAAGATGGCCAATCAATTCAACAAATGTTGTTTCTCCCTCTCCAATGACAACAATGTCGGCCATATCCGTTAATAAAATATCTTCGTAAGAAATGGAAGGATATGGTCCTCCTCCGACAATCGGCATATCAGGTTTTAATTCACGGATTTTCTCAGCAACTAACTGAAAGGATTCCTTGGCTACCGAGAGTGCTCTGAGACCCACCAAGTCGGGATTAAACGACTGTAAAACCTGTTCTAAATCATCTAAGGGTGTTGGACTTGTAGCCGTGTGAAATACTTTAAAAGTAATTTCCGGAAATGTTTCTTTAATGGCAGAAATCAAATACAACAGACCTATAGGATGGTGGCTGTAATGTTGAAGTCGGGGATTGTCTTTATCCTCAAATATTTCAACATCTATTAAAAGAATTCTACTTATCATCTTTATTAAATCGTTTTATAATCTTCAAGCACGTTTTTCTTTTAATAGTTATAATTAGGTACCTGCAAAAGTATAAAAAATGTAATAACAGCCTAATAAAATATTTTCAGAACATCTATAATAATTTCTAATTTTGTTACTGAATAGATAAATATTTCTAATGAAAGATTTTTCACATCTGAAGAAAAATTTAAAAAGAGATTTTTCCAATTTTAAAAATATAAAAATTGCAGTTTTAGGCGATACATCAACCCAATTTCTTGCTCAGGCAATACGGGGAATGGGATTCGAAAAAGAACTTGATATTACTGTATGGGAAGCCGATTATAATCAAATAGAACGTCAGGTTTTTGACACCACATCAGAACTCTATGAATTTAAACCCGAAATAGTCATTTTATTTCAATCTTCTCATAAATTGCTTGGGAAGTACAATAAGCTTCAGCCAAATCAATATTCACTTTTGGCTCAGACGGAATTAGAATCAATAAAAAATATTAACTTCACAATATTCAACAATTTAGCCTCCAAGGTTATCTTCTTCAATTATACAGAAATTAATGATGCTGTTTTTGGAAATTATGCCAATAAAATAGAATCCTCATTTTTGTTTCAGCTTCGCAAACTCAATTATGAATTGATGTTGTATGCCTCTGAAAACGCTGATTTTTATTTGTGCGATATTTCATCTGTTCAAAATCAGGTTGGCAAATCTGTCTTTTTTCAACCAACGATTTATATTAACGCAGAAATGATTCTGAGCCTAGATGTATTGCCTGAAATAACTTCAAAAACAGTTGACATAATTAATGCTTTAACCGGGAAATTTAAAAAGTGCTTGATTTTGGATTTGGACAATACCCTCTGGGGTGGTGTTATAGGAGACGATGGATTGGAAAATATACAATTAGGCCATTTAGGCATCGGCAAAGCTTTCACTGAATTACAATACTGGATAAAAAAACTTAAAAACAGGGGTGTTGTTATTGCTGTTTGCAGTAAAAATTCAGAAACTGTTGCTAAAGAGCCCTTCAAAAAACACCCCGATATGGTTTTGCATTTGGAAGATATTGCTGTTTTTGTAGCCAATTGGAACAATAAAGTGGACAACATCAACCATATTCAAAGTGTTTTAAATATTGGATTCGACAGCATGGTCTTTTTAGATGACAATCCTTTTGAAAGAAATATGGTGCGCGAAAGTATTCCCGAAATTTGTGTGCCTGAACTGCCCGAAGACCCTGCAGATTTTTTAGAATATCTGTACGCTTTAAATCTTTTTGAAACAGTTACTTTTTCTGATGAAGATACCGAAAGGACTAAGCTCTATCAGATTGAAAATCAGAGAAATATTGTGCAACAAAAGTTTGCCAACGAAGATGATTTTCTAGAAAGTCTGAACATGCTTTCTAATGTTGAAACGTTTAATAAATTTAACACACCCCGGGTTGTCCAACTTTCACTTAGGTCGAACCAATTTAATCTTAGAACTGTTCGCTATACAGAAGCTGATATTAAATCGATGGTTAAACAGGAAAATTATTTTACTTTTGCTTTTTCACTGGAAGATAAATTTGGAGATAATGGACTGATTGGTGTTATCATTTTACAAAAAGAAAACCAAGAGACTTTGTTTATCAATTCCTGGTTTATGAGCTGCAGGGTATTAAAGCGTGGGATGGAAAATTTCATTTTAAATACCATTGCACATTTTGCAAAAGAAAAGGGCTTCACTTTTTTAAAAGGAGAATACATTCCAACAAGTAAAAACGAAATGGTAGCCAATCATTATCTGAACCTTGATTTTGAAAAATCGGGTGATTTCTGGATGTTGAATGTTGATGATTATAAAAAGAGAAAGTGTTTTATTAGAGAAAAGATTGATGGGAGATTGCACTTCGACTGCGCTCAGTGATCAAAGATTGAGGGGAGATTGAAGGAGATTGATGGGAGATTGAGGGAAGATTGAGGGTGATTGATGGGAGATTGGATTAGGTTTTTGAAATAAGTTATAATTAAATAAATAAAAAAAAATGGAAAGAAATGAAGTTTTTAAAAAGGTAAACGGTATTTTTATTGAAATCCTTGAAAAAGAAGATCTTGTACTCACTGATTTGTCAACTGCTAACGATATTGAAGAATGGGATTCTTTAGCTCATATTCGTTTGGTTGTTGCAATTGAAAAAGGGTTTAAAATACATTTTTCATCAAAAGAAATTCAAAGCTGGGATAATGTGGGTGAAATGGTAGATTGTATTTATGACAAGGTTCAATAATTATTGTTTTATGCAAACACTTTTAGATTACATAGTTGAGCGTATCAGTGTCCAGAACAAATTACACAGCAAGAAAATAATAAAAAACATTAAAAAATTTGACAAAGACTATTTTTTGCGAGCTGAAAATTTTTTAACACGTTACGTCAATCTGCTTCAAAAAGAGAATAAAACTATAGATTATGCCATTGAGTGTTATCTGCAGATGATTGCAGACATTAATTACGAATCTGTGCAGTTTGTGCAGACAGGCAACTATTCAAGCAAAACATTCGAAGAAGTCAATAAACGGGTTTATAACAATCCGGAAGTCATGAAGTATTATGTTCATGGTATTCTTTTATCGCAGTTTTTATGGGCTCATCACTACAATATTCTTCTTTTTTTTAATAAAATAATTAATGAACACAAAAACAATATAAATCGTTATCTGGAAGTGGGCGGTGGTCATGGGTTATATGCTTCAGAGGCAATAACAATTACTGAGAATAAGGCTCTATACGATGTGGTTGACATCAGCCAAAGCTCAATTGACATAGCTAAAATGATGATTGCCAAAGAAAATGTAACATATACCTTATCAGATATTTTTAATTACAACCCTCCTTCTAAGTTTGATTTTATCACCATGGGTGAAGTTTTAGAGCACGTTGAAGACCCCATTAAATTACTTAAAAAGCTTTTTGCTTTGTTGGATGATGGAGGAAAATTGTTTATCACAGTGCCAACGAATGCACCAACAATTGATCATATTTATCTTTTTAAAAATTCTGATGACATCCGAAAAGTCATTACATCCTCCGGATTTGAAATTGAAGAAGAGCTTTCTTTCTATGCGGAAGATGTGTCTGCAGAAATTGCCGAAAAATTCAAGGTAACAATGATGTTTGCTTGTCTGCTGACAAAAAGAAAATGACACATTGCAGATTTTTAAACCATCTGAATGATTTGATACAATCTTAAACAGTGAAAATTTAGTGTTTTGAAAAACAAAAAAATAGATTTTCTTATCATTGGAACTCAAAAGGGAGGAACATCTGCCCTGGATGAATATTTAAGGCAACACCCTGAAATTGGGATGGCTCATAAAAAAGAATTGCATTTCTTTGACAATGACACACTATTTTCAGAAAAAGAAGTTGACTATTCAATTTACGAAAACGCGTTTGATTTCTCAAAAAACAATAAAGTATATGGTGAATCAACCCCTATATATTTGTATTGGGAACCTTGTTGTAAAAGGATTTGGGAATACAACAAGGATATTAAATTAATCGCATTTCTAAGAAACCCCATTGACAGGGCATTTTCTCAGTGGAATATGGAATATGCCAGAAATGCTGAAAAGGAATCCTTCACCTATTGTATTCACAACGAAAGCAAAAGAATCGAAGAGACTTTGACCCGTCAACACAGGGTTTTCTCATACATCGACAGGGGCTGCTACGCTGAACAGATAAGAAGGTACAAGAGATATTTCAGTGATGAGCAATTATTATTTATTAAATATGAAGCATTCAAAAAAAATCAAGAAAAGGGACTCAGAAAAGTATTTGATTTTTTAAATGTCGATCAAGACTCATACATTTTTAATGAAAAAATTGTTCATAAAATCAATTATCATTATGAAATGAAAGCTGAAGATAAAAATTATCTTATTACAGTTTTTCAGGATGATATCCGTGAAGTAGAGCGCTTGCTTCAATGGGATTGCAGAGATTGGCTAGAATAAAACAAATTAATTGCTTGTGATTATGAATTAAGTATTGAGTGGTTTATAAACATTATTAAAATTATTTACAAATGAAAAATACAGTTTATTCCATTTTCCCTAAAAAAAATAATATCCCCGAAAAATATCGTTTGCCTATGCCCATAGAGCAAACAGCATATCTTATAAATGGCAATATTTTAGAATGGAAAGGAGCTTTCCAGAAGGTTTACTCTCCTGTTTTTACCGAAGACAACGGATTGTATGACAATTACATGGGTTCTTATCCCCTTATCGACAAAGAAACAGCCCTACTGGCTTTGCAGGCTGCAACCGATGCTTACAATAATGGACGCGGTGAATGGCCACTGATGACGATAGACCAACGCATAAAATGTGTGCAAAAGTTTGTTATTCTGATGAAAGAACAACGTGAAATGGTTGTAAAACTGCTTATGTGGGAGATAGGCAAGAGCTTTAAAGATGCTGAAAAAGAATTCGACAGAACAGTTGAATATATCAACGACACCATAGAAGCATTGAAAAACGTTGACAGGGATTGTTCGCGTTTCACAATTTCGCAGGGAATCATTGCCCAGATCCGAAGAGCACCCCTGGGTGTTGTGTTGTGTATGGGCCCTTTCAACTATCCTTTAAATGAAACATTTACCACCCTTATTCCTGCACTGATAATGGGTAATACCATAATTTTCAAACCGCCTAAACTTGGCATTCTGCTGCACTCTCCTTTGTTGAAGGCTTTTCAGGAGGCATTTCCCAAAGGTGTTGTCAACACCGTATATGGTGATGGGACTGTTGTTGTTTCGCCTCTGTTAGAATCGGGAAAAATAGATGTGCTGGCTTTTATAGGGTCGAGCAGGGTGGCCGACATTCTCAAGAAAAAACACCCACAACCCCACCGCTTAAAATCTGTTTTGGGATTAGATGCCAAAAACCCGGGTATCATACTGCCCGATGCAGATCTGGCTGTGACTGTGCAGGAATGTATCGCAGGCGCTTTATCTTTTAACGGCCAGCGTTGCACCGCCATTAAAATTATATTTGTCCACGATTCAATAAAAGATATTTTCCTTCAAAATTTAGCTTCAGAAGTAGAAAACCTTACTATTGGCATGCCCTGGGAAGATAATGTCAACATTACACCCCTGCCCGAGCCTGATAAAACATCATATCTGACAGGCCTCATCAGTGATGCGGTAAGTAATGGTGCAAAAGTGGTAAACCCAAGTGGTGGATTAGTCAACAAGTCATTTCTTTTCCCGGCCATTTTATCGGATGTCAACGATAAGATGAGAATATACTACGAAGAGCAGTTCGGGCCTGTGATTCCTGTTGTAAGCTATAAAGATATCCAGGAGCCACTCGATTATGTCATCAATTCAAAATATGGACAACAGGCAAGTATCTTTGGCAGAAACTCAGACCAGATAGCACAGCTTGTAGATACTCTTGTAAACCAGACGTGCAGGGTAAATATCAATTCTCAATGCCAGCGTGGTCCCGATATTTTTCCGTTTACAGGCCGAAAAGACTCTGCCGAAGGCACATTGTCGGTATCGGATGCCCTCAGGGTTTTCTCAATACGCACATTGGTAGCGGTAAAAGACACAGAATCCAACAAACAGATAATCACTGAAATTGTCAAAGAACAGAAATCCCAATTCTTGTCCACGGATTTTATTTTATAGATCAGTGCAATAAAATTCTTATTCTCTTTTAAACATAGGGCTGGTTAAGACTTTCTTGCCAATGTTGAATCTGATGGAGAAGTAACCGTCAACCCCTGTATAATCCTGAAATTTGAAAAGCCACCCCATTTTCTCTACGCCAAATGTAATGTTGTAAATTCGCATATGAAAGCCCATGCGAGGCAATCTCCAATCGTACAACGACAAAGGCATTGATACTTCAAACCACCTTTTTTCGTAGCGTGGGGTCACCGCCAGTATGGTGGGACGCCTCACCTGGCAACCTGTAAAATGCAAATTGTTGATATAGTTGGCACTGACAAAAAGCTGATTGTTGTAATTGTACTCAAATTGCAAGCTGAGTGCAGTAGGCAGGTAAAAATTAAGTTTGTTTTTTACAATCAATCCTTTAATCTGTCCATCAATATCATTCAGTCCATTCACCGTGTTACCCGTGGCATTGACGGTTTGTTCATAAGAGTTTATGCTGTAAGTGCGACCTTTGCCATATCTGATGCCTCCCAAATCTAAAATGGCAGCACCAAATTTATATTTGTAGTTAAAATACTCAGCAATATCGCTCATGTATTCCGTATTTCTAATGCAATAGGTGACGCCTAAATCAGCGCCCAACCCTACCCCATTAACAAGGCCGGAAGGAATGACACCGCCAAACGCTGCATGCACATTATTGAATGAAATACTCGACGGATTGCTGAAATAATAATCCATTTCCTTATTGTTGTAATAATAGGCTGCATTGCCCAACAGCAAATTGCCCGTTACTCCCAGTGCCAGATACTGTTGATGATCATTAAAAATGGTATGACTGTAAGTGCCGCCCAGCTCTTCCCACGAAGCCAGTGCAAAGTGAAATTTGTCGGCATGTTTATCTGTATTTAATTCTTGTGTTATGGCTCTTCCATCGAACATGCCTTCGTAGAGGCATCTTACAATGTCATTGGGGACATTGCGGACGTCAGCTTCAAAACGCCAGTTGAGGTGCAATGCAAAAGCCCTTTTACCATTAGAATACATAATTGAAGGAAAGTGCATTTGCTCTTTAGTATATAAGTAATTACGGGTATTATTGGTAGCTTTCCCTTTGTAAGCTTTGAAATTGGCAAAGCCGTTTTTAAAAGGATTTATGGGGTTGTATGTATTTCGGGGAATAGAATAATAGTTGTTTTGCAAGTGTCCGCCTAAAGTGAAAATATTCACATCCAGTTTTAATTTGGAATTGGAAATGCTGCTGGGGTTGAGATAAGTGCCGATGACACCTGCATAATTACTTGTGTATCCTAATAAATTCTGTGATTTAGAACTGCTATAACAAAACAAACATATGATAAAGCAAACCAATAAAAGTCTATGTGTTTTATTTAGTGTTTTCATAAGAATGATTTTTTAATTATTTTTCGTGCCCACACCCCTCAATCCCCTAAAGGGGACCCCGCCTACTTGTGCATTGAATACACCTTCAGGGGGCTGGGGGTAGTGATGGCTAAATATATTATTTTCATTTTAACTATTTTTATATTCATAAAGGGTTTCCCACTGCTACTCTTGCAGCGGGAAACCCTTATATTAATTGTCGTTTCCTGAAGAGAAGCTGTTTAAGGCATAACAATATTAAAGGTGTATCCGCTGCAAGTAGCTACGGCATCGTCGTCGCAGGTGCCATTGCCATAATCGAGTGTAATAACAGGAATATTGGGTTCGGTAATTTCAACAACGCCACTTTGAATCCAGGCACAATCAACAGCGACGAGTAAAGGAGTGGTGATAACCAGAGTGTAGTTGACATTATTGGTTGTTGTACCGCTTGCAGTGCCGGTAATGACATAAACATCATCGGTAGGGTCAAGCAAGGTACTATCGCCGGCAATCCATTCTCTCTGTTGCAATGAGTTGTAAACAGTGATGCCATCGGGGCTGTAGAGGTTGCCATTTTGCACTTCCACATCAAATAGACGATGACCGTCAGCATTAATTCCCACATTGGTGATTCTTTCTGTGCCGGTTATGTGGCGGTTGTTGACATAAAAGTTGTTAAACGTAATGGTGGTCACTGAGCCTGAATCCTGATATGCACTGGTCATGTGGGCCAGTATCTGTCCGCTTCTTACCACACCATCGCTGCCGGTGCATGAAGTGCCATAGTCTATCACCACATCTTTGGGAAAAGTGCCCAGATCTGCCGGTGTGAAGGTGACGTTGCAGCAGGATGAAATTTCTTTTAAACCATTTTGTTTGATGGCCAGCTCTACCTGACGAAACGCATCTGTGAAAGCCGCATCGATGGTTGCATTTTCCATAGCCACTTTGGTAGCCTGATTGGCAGGTGATGTGGGTGTTGTTGGAACAGGATCTTTTTTGCAGCCCGCTGACATAAGGATTGCTGAGCAAACGATTATGCCGATTATTTTTTTTGTTTTCATCTTGATTGGGTTTTAAGGGTGAATACTTATTGTTTTTTTACCGTTTCGCTTCTATTATTAATAACGGATAATAAAAAACTATCATATTCTGCCTCAATGCGAAACGGAGAAATAGCTTGGTAAAGCAGCATAAAGCCGGCTTGAAGTGTCGATTTTTCGGGTTGAAGCGAGTGGAAAAGTGCGTTTTAAAGTGTTTTGGGAGGTGGCTTTTTACAAAGTTTTACTGGCTGTAAATATCTTTCTTAATTTTAAAACCAGCTCCTGTAGCGACAATTACAAGGTAATAACCGAATTCACACCTCTGTAATTTATAAGCAAATTTAGCAATTTTATTTTAAATGGATAGCATGTGCTATAAAGAATAAAAACGACGAAGCGGATGCTTCGCCGAGCGGGAAAACTGAAATAAAGAACAAATTTATATCTTTTAAGTCAGTTCTTTTACTACAAAAATAAAATTCCCTTTGAAATTTATTTTTTTGTAAATTTGACATAAAAGTTTTTAAGGAAATGGATAAAAGAGATACAATAAGAATTGCACATAAATATGTTGAATTTATTAGCATAAAATACAGTGTTAAAATATTACCAAATAAAGAATTAAATTACCAATTATGAAGAAAAATATCCTTTTTCTTGCATTCTTAGCAATAGCCTTAAGCTCTTTATTTTTTTTTATTCAGTGCCATAAAGGATGCGAATCAAAATATTTAGGAGAGCTTAAATTTTCCCCGACAGATTTAGCTATAGTGCCATACAATGGAACAGAACACTTAATTTTTAGAGATTCTCTAGGAGATTCTATTTGTTATGATTCAACCAGTATTCGCTCATCACAATATTATTACAGGATTAATGACTTTAGTAACGATAAGTGTCCTGGTAATTTTTATAATTGTGAATTAAATTATACAGATTTCGTTGGGTACAATTATTTTACAAATATAAGTACAGATGTTCATTTCAATCCTTTTTCTACAAATATGAAAAAATATATTTATATCTCAATTTGTTATTTAAAAACCCAAAAATGGTATTTTGAAGGCTATTTTAATTTTGACAACTTAAAACTTTATGATATTACTGTATCTGACATTTATACCTCTGGTGCTTTAGCTCCTTTTGCCAGTATTTCTTCATTTAATGATAGCTTAATTGTTGGACCAAGAAAATTTTATGATGTTTACAAATTGAAACAAATAATAAAGCCGGATAAAATAGGAAATATTCAGTTTGTCTATTACACTATCAGCAACGGTATAGTAGGCTTCAAGACAGAGGAGGGACATATGTGGTATTTGTCTCTGTGACCCTTTAGTCAAGGCTTCACTCCAAGTTAAGCCTTGACTAAGCGAAGGCAATTAAAGTTTCATGTTTGGCGAAGCATTTACTGCTTTTATAAAATTAATAAACACGCAAGAATTATAGCAGATGCTATAAAAATAATGACGACGAAGCGGATGCTTCGCCGAGCGGTGTTGTGAAATTATAGTATTAAAAACGAAGAGTTGAAGGGCGAAGCATTTGCTTCGTCCAATTATTTCTGTAGCATTTGCTACATAAAAATTATAAAATGCTTTATTATTATAGCAGATGCTATAAACAATAAAACTACGAAGCCGATGCTTCGCCGAGCGGTATTGAGAAATTATAGTAATAAAAAAACAAAGAGTTGAAGGGCGAAGCATTTGCTTCGTCCAAATTATTCCTGCAGCATTTGCTGCTTTTATAAAAATAATAAAACACACTGGTGTTATGTTAAGTGTCATTCTGAACGAAGTGAAGAATCTATATATCTGTAAATGAGATATTTCGCTTAGTTCGACTGCGCTCACTACAAGTCACTCAATATGACAAAACACGTTTTACTTAACACTAGTT
>Ga0172368_10000939_pt1 | contig 40897 bp, 35 predicted proteins | sample Lak11m_FD_114540 | JGI IMG/M metagenome (GOLD analysis project Ga0172368, IMG submission 114540) | Freshwater microbial communities from Kabuno Bay, South-Kivu, Congo - kab_022012_11m | ecosystem: Environmental > Aquatic > Freshwater > Lake | place: Democratic Republic of the Congo: South-Kivu... | reverse complement strand
CAGGATGTATTATCCGGGAAAGCATTCATTCCGAACATAGCCAAATAGAAAAATTGATATCAATCTTAGATAAAAATCTAATATATTATAAAAAATAATAAATGCTAGACCGAATAGTTACTCTTAATTTTAGATCAAATATATCTGAAAGTAATGGATATAATTTGTTACCAAAAGAATGATATTTAAATGATTCAATTTTATCACTCATTCCTTTTATTTTCCGTTCATTTCCTGCCGGTTTCATAGGTGGCAATTTTAATTTCTCAAAAGGATTAGGAATAAATTTTCTACCCTCAATTATATTTATTAAATTTAGTAACAAATCTAGGTAATTTTTTACTTCGACTAAGTCTTTGTATTCTGTCATTTTTGATTTAATTTCTAACTTAGAATAATATGAATCATTGTCATATGAATGAAATTCACTAATTTTGGATTTTAAAAATTTCTCATCGGAAATTTTAGATAAGAGATCTGTTCGCAATTTTGCACCAAGGTAGATATTAAGCGAGGAAGCGTCAAGTTCTTCGGCACTCTTACAACTTATAATATTTCCAAATTCTTTTAATATGTTTGGATTAATTTTTATTGCAGATTCCATTATTTCTACAATCAATGGATAACTCACATAGGATTTTTTTTCATTAAGTTCATCAAAAAATGCATTGATAAAACTATGAAATCCAAAGTAAAACTCATCAAGCGATTTTGTGATAAATAGACCTATGGCTTCTGTCTTTAATTGTTCGAAGTCACTATCAGTAAAATAAATTAGATTTTGATTTTTATCGGTTTTGCGCTTCTCCATTATTTTTAGAATATTCAAAATATTTATAAAAATTTGACCAGATACTACTGAATCACCCATTCCCAAACATGAACTGCATGATATATTTTCTGAATTTAATTGCCCTCTTAAGTAATCAGCATAATGTGTGTGGAATACCATTACTTCTCAACACCTACATTGATGTACCTCAAATTCTTTATCATCAGTTTCGAGGATATCCAATACTTTCCTGGTAAAAAGTGGAATGGATATTTTCCTACCACGACCTTTGAACAAAGCATTCAACTTTTCATGATCTATTTCTTCAATTTTATTTATTTTAACCATTTACTAATTTTAACAATAGATTAGAATATAACGTTTTGCTGTTATGAAAATTCATCTCATGACATCCCATCCCTGTGTCAGAGTATATGAATTTGGTTACATGAAAATCGGTAAGGAACTTATAAACATAATAAAAAACTTAATCTCTCAGTTGCACCCAGAGATCAAACACCCATTCGTCCGGCGCCATCCCTTCATGCCAATTAACCTGCTCCTCGAACCCATTACACCAACCATGATCGCCTTTCTGCATTCCAACGTATTCATATTTGTTCTCTCTTATCCAGTTCCACAGATGTTCCCAGGCATTTCCAATATTCTCCAGATTTTTGAATCGAAGAACCGCATACAACCCCCCGGTATCTACCTCATATCAATATCCTCATCAGGCTCAATGTCCCGGCCGACCGTCAGGAAAAATTCATAGCCATGCCGTCAGTCGGATATGTGTTCCTGCCGAATACGCGAGCCCCTTTATAAAGTCAAGAACATAAGTCCTTCACGCTTTTCACCACAAAGATCGCAAAGCTGAAAGGCTTTTTTAGGACAGATGTTTGCGCCGGCATGTCGTATTAAATCTGCGTGCATCTGCGTTAATCTGCGGTTTCGTAAAGCTCAGGCATGTTATTATGACTGAGACCTCGGCGCGCATTGTGATTATCGTGATTGGTAACTAACATCGCATCCTGTCGATCCTGTTATCCGGTCCAATATATTTTTCCTCGGTTTAGGTTCATGTCGGCTGCTTCGGGTACGCGCCCCGCGTCGCATAAAAATATATTAAAATGTTAATAAATATTTCGCGCTTTTCATCGCAAAGTACGCAAAGATCGCAAAGCTGAAAGGCTTTTTTAGGACTGATGTTTGCGCCACCATGTGACTTCACATCTGTGCAAATCTGCGTAATCTGTGGATTGAAGTTGTTTTGTCTCTTTTTTTGCTGACAGCTCGGCGCGCATCGTTTTATGTCATTCTATCCTGACTTTTAGGTATTTTGTCGAAAATTATGTGAAATTTGAGGGGTGGTAGAGGGGTATAAATAAAATCAACGTTAAGTTTAAGAATAATCTACATAGATCAAAAGTTCAATGTTTAAAATTCGAGATGAAAGAAAAAATTCAAAATAGAAAAAAGTATAATATGAACCTACCAGACCTAATCAAAACCGGAGAATCAACAACCGTCGAATTCAAGGAAAAATTCGACGAGCGGTGCATTGAATCCTTGGTAGCTTTTGCCAACACAAGAGGCGGTGTCATCTTCATAGGTGTATCCGATAAAAACAATATAAAAGGAATAAATATCGGAAAAGAAACCATCAACCAGTGGATAAACCAGATATCTCAAAGCACTGAACCAAGGCTCATCCCTGATATTGAAAAGATACAGATCGATGGAAAGACGGTTATTGCAGTTCAGATAAAAGAATATCCGATAAAACCTGTTTCAACAAAAGGCAGATGTTTCAAAAGAGTGGACAGCAGCAATCGAACAATGACAACTCAGGAGATCACGCAGATTTATCTGCATTCAACAGGATTGAGCTGGGACAAATATCCAGCCCAGAATGCCAATCTTGAAGATATTGACATTGAGAGGGTTAAAAGATACATACAAAAAGCAAAGGAAACGGGCAGAAAAAAGATCGCAGAAGATGAAGACCCGGTGCAGGTTCTTGAAAAAATGAATTTGATTACCAGAGGACAGCCAACATGGGCAGCAGTTCTTCTTTTCTCCAAAGAACCACAGAAAATCATCTCCCAGGCTGCGATACACTGCGGAAAGTTCAAAGAAGGAAATATAGTGATCGATGACAGGATGATCACCGGGACTCTTTTTGAGCAGATCGATGAAGGTATGGATTTCATTCATAAAAATATAAATGTCGAATTTGTAATGACAGGTAAACCAGAAAGAGACCAAGTATGGGATTACCCCCTGGAAGCATTGCGGGAAGCCCTCATAAATGCTGTCTGTCACAGAGATTATACCATTTTATCACATATTGAGATACGAATATACGAAGATAGACTTGTTATCTGGAGTCCCGGTCATTTGCCTTTTGGGATCATCCTTGAAGATCTTTATAAACCTCATTCATCAACCCTGCGAAATAAAGGACTTGCACAAGTTTTCTATGATACTGAACTGATCGAACAGTGGGGAAGCGGCATAGACAAAATGCAAAAGTATTGCCTTAATGCCGGACTGCCTGAACCGATATTTGAGGAATATCAGGGATTTCAGGTAGTATTTAGAAAGGATATTTATAATGAAGATTATTTGCGCAGCCTGAATTTGAATGAAAGGCAGATCAAAGCTGTGATGCATGTAAAAAAGAATGGAAAAATTACAAATAAAGAATATCAGGAAATTTGTAATACATCTGCAAGGACCTCTTCGCGAGATCTGGCTGATCTCGTATCAAGAGGACTATTTAGCCAAAAAGGGATCATTGGCAAAGGAACAGAATACACCCTAATACGCCAAATACGCCACAATGACGCCATATATACGCCAAATATGCCATCCGATATAAATTAGAAATGTATGGATAAAAATTGAGAATATCAAAATGAGCAACGGAAAACTATTCAAGACCACATAATGTAAAGATAAGGACTGATTGTCTATCTGGATTTGATGCTGTGAATTTCAAAGTAGTCGTTGCTTTAGACCAATGTAATTCATATTTGTTCTCTCTTATCCAGTTCCATAGGCGCTCCCAGGCATTTTCAATGTCATCCAGATTTTTGAATCGAAGAACTGCATATATCCCGCCCGGTATCTACCTCATATCAATATCCCCATCCAGCTCAATGTCCCGGCCGACCGTCAGGAAAAATTCATAGCCATGAGGGTTGTCAGTCGGATATGTGTTCCTGCCGAAAACACGAGCCCCTTTTTCAAGCAAACCTTTTGGCTTAGCCCATGCCTCCATCTTCTTCCAGGCATCTTTTTCGGGTGTCTCACTCAGGACATGAATATGAGCCCTGCGCATCGTTTTATGTAATTCTTTCCTGACTTTTAGGTCTTGTCGAAAATTATGCGAAGTTTGAGGGGCTGGTAGATGGGGTATAAATAAAATCAAAGTTAAGTTAAAGAATAATCTATATAAATCTAAAAGTTCAATGTTTAAAATTTGAAGTGTAGAAAATGGTCAAAATAAAAAATTTGGAGATACAATATGTCTGAAGCACTATTATTACAAAGAATAGCATCCGACCTTGATTTCTTAAAAACAAAAATAATATCAATCGAAGAAACCATAGAGGATATAGATAACGATCTGCATCATGTCAGGCCAGAGTATATCCGAAAGCTTGAATCAATAAAAAAAGAAGGTACTATTTCCAGTTCGGATTTTGAAAAGAAATTTGGTGTCCGTCTTTGAAATACAATTACGAAATCAGCAGGCAGCTTGAAAGAGAATTGGATAAACTCAGGATAAAAAACAAAAAACAATTCGAAATAATTCTAAAAAAGATGAGCGAAATACTGGAAAATCCTCAACATTACAAGCCGCTCCAGCATGATATGAAAGGATTGCGAAGAGTTCATATTGATAAATCCTTTGTCCTTGTTTTTGAGATTGTTGAAACCGAAAACAAAGTGATTTTTATGGATTTTGACCATCATGACAATATATATTAAGTTTGAATTTGAGGTTTTAGAATCATCGCTTGAAACATAATAAATAGAAAACTACTCTTTCAATTGCACCCAGAGATCAAACACCCATTAGTTCGGCGATTTCCCTTCATGGGCTCCTTTATAATTGCGGGTATAACGCCATACATGTAAGGAGTGGCAACATTAATAATTACCTGATTGAAAATAATAATATATCTATAAAAAAAAGCTCGCAATCAAGCCGACCAAAATCGCAATAGTGAAACTAAGTAGAGTTCCGATTAAAACATACTCCCCCACTTTCCTTGATTCACTGAATCTGAAAATTGATTTTGCCGCCACCAATAAACCTATCGCTCCATATTGTTGTAAAAGAACAAAAGTAAGAATTAAAAAGCGTTCCAGCCAGCCAATCCACATTCCGGCTTTTTCTAAACTTCCATCTTTAGAGTCTTTATTTTCAGTATCCTCTCTCCACTTTTCTGTTATTTTGCTGATTAATTTACTGCTTGGCCAAAGTATGATAATATAAGCTGCAATGATAACCCATATTTTTATTCCTGGCAGAAGGATTTGTTCTAAAACCCTTACGTCATCGGGTTTTGGTTGTATTATCCATATCCAGATAGCCAGAAGGACTATAAAATGTCCAAGTTGGTCGGTTAAGAAAGATTGGATATTATTTTCATATTTTGCTTTTATTCCGTCAATTAAAATATGTGTGACAGCGACAGTAATAGGAATCCAGAGTAAACTCCATAGTCCGGTGAAAAAATATGCAAGGATTCCAGCAATTATCCCGTGCAAATAGAGGTGTTTTGAGTGCCAACCATCCTTATACCTCTGGTTAACACATGAATCACTTTGAAATATAAAATCAGTAAGCAGATGTGCAATTATTAAACGAATCAGTAATGATATTTCCATTTGCGTGACCATTATAAGCCTCTTACCTTATACTACCTGATTATAAGGTTTTAACCTTATATTTCCCTCTCTAACCTTGGCTTGAATAATCATTTTAAAACGCTCTGAAAATGCCTGAACTGCCCAGTAGCCACCAGTTTTTAAACGCTGAGATAATGCTGGCTGGCTTATATTCAGGATTTCAGCGATTATTTGTTGGGTTATTTCCTTTATTATAACTTGATCTTGTGCAAGGAATTCTCTTTTCGGCAATTGATATGCAATTGCTTCAGCCTGTTCCTTTGTCAATCGTTGAATTAACGCATCAAATAGGGCACATTCTGTTCTTAATTCTTCATTTATTTCAGTCCAGGGTGTCCTTATTATTAAATTTTGTTCGCTTTTTTTCATTTTGTCAAGTTCCAGACCTGAATTTCTAAAAGCTTCACCGTCACCCTCTCCTGCTTGATCCGGGGGCAAATAATCAATCGTTCCTATACCAATGGCAATCCTGGCATCCAGACGTGTTCTTTTTCCTTTAAATTTTGATAGTAAACTGGCACGAATAATTAACGCAGCATTGAGAGCTTCGTCAGGTCTGGATAATACTCCCTGAAAGCTATCCCCCCTAAAAATCACAAAGGGTGATGCAATAATATCGGGTGAGATTTCTTTGAATGACTCTTTGAGATGAGATAAAACTTCTTCTCGTTGTTGTATTCTAAATCTGGAAGAACCAATTAAATCACCAGTTAGTACCGCATATATTTTTCCAGTTTCCATAAAAGACACCACGTGAAAATAATATAAGGCTATAACCTTATCATGCCTTGTTATAAGGCTATGTCCTTATATTAATCTTTTCATCCCTGAGGCTTGCATAATTATTAGGCATTTCCAATATTGTTCCCGGATCGAATCCCTAAGATATCTTTATCGCATCATAACCAAATAAAAAACAATATCTAATCAACGAACGGATATATTTTAATGCCAGTATTAAGCATAATTGCATGCGGTATGCTTGAAGATGAACTCGCATATGTTCTCTCAGGCGATAGGGAACTTGCCCAGTTGATACTGGTAGAGAACAGTGAACATTTCGGGCTGCAAAGAAAGTTAAGATCCCTGGGTTGCCTTCCCTCACTTATTCCTCTGGATAGGGTTGGGGAAATCCTGATACGCGAACACAACCAAACTTTTCCGGCAATTCTAAAACCCCTCTGCTGCTTTAATTTTGTAAAAAAAATCCGCCGCAGACTGGAAAACCAGCATAAACCAAAAATAACAGTTGTCGTCAATATGTTGAGGCGAGGATTACATGCCGATGTTGAAATGGTACGGGTAGAAGTTTACAGGAAAATCATGGAAATGTCCCGGTTTTCAGACCGGATCCTTATTTTCTATGGCACATGTGGTCATTCGCTTTCGAACCTGGAAAAAGATTTTGAAGATCTTGGCTGCCAGCTTTACTTCCTGAAAGACGAAAAAGGTGAGATTGTTGAGGACTGCATCAGCGCAGCGCTTGGCGGGAACGATGTCTATGCCAGAACCCTGGTCAATAGCGAGGGTACTTTTTACCTTACCCCGATGTGGGCTTCAAACTGGGAGGAGAAGCAAAAGGATAACGCGATTCTTTCATCGGAGCCTGATACAAAGTTTCTGAAGCTGTATGGAAGGGTTGCAAAGATCAATACAGGGCTTTCGTATGAGCCTGACTTCGATAAAAAGGTCAGTGATTTTGCGCGGTTTTTCAATTTGAAGATCGTGGAACTTCAGGGTAGTAAAAAGATAGCGGAGCAAAGTTATCAGAACGCTAAAAAGTTTCCTTGAATAGATTTTTCATATGACTTATATCTTCTTGCAGGAATATACAGCAAAAAAATCATCCTTATGCCTAATATCAAATTCAAATCCTGATTTATGGAGCATTTCCTCTATGATCCAATCGAATGTTGAATATTCTTCCTTAATATGTATTTGCGCTTCCTCTGCAAAATTAATTCCCACTTTTTCTTTCATGGTATCGATCCAATTGTCGATTTTATAGTCATATTCTTCAATTGGAAATGAAAAAACAACGTCACCTAAATAAAAAGTACCGCCATTCTTAAGCAATTTATATATTCTTTTTAGAGCGATCATTTTCCAGAAGTCCGGTAAATGATGCAATGCAAGATTTGAAACAATGAAATCAAAAGGATATCCGTTGTGCTCATAGCTTAAAAAACCCGCCTGAAAAAATGAAATATTGCTGATACCCATTTTTTGCGCTTTTTGTTTTGCATAAGCTATCATTGCAGATGAAACATCGATAGCATAAACCTTATTACAATGCTTTGCTGCTTCAATTGCAAAATTGCCTGTTCCCGTACCGATTTCAAGTAATGAATGGTTTCCCCCCAGGCATAGTGCCTCAATTAAATCGGTTGCTTCTTTTTTAACATCTCTTAATTTTGCCATCTGCATATCATATACTTGAACATTCGAAATATCCTGATAGTCAGTACCAACTTGATCTTTTTCATCATAGAACCATTTCATATTTGATTTCATCTTTTACCACTGTATTAAACTCAACTTCCTTTTTCAGGATATATATCTTAAACCTATCGCATTCTAACTGGTGTATGGCAAAGTTATTGTCTGAAACTGTGAAGGAAATGACTTCTGTTACTCCGCAATTCTCATGGTGCAACAACCGAAAATAGCTTCCCATCCCGGTGGCAGAGTATCTGAGCCGCGCGCATAGAACCAGACGAGCGAAAAGGATATATCTTGATTAATCAATAATGTCCAGAAATTTAGGATGTCCTCAGGGTGATACCGATGATTCAGGGAATTATGGTGACAATAATAAATCGGTTTTCGAAAAAGAAGCATATTTTAAAAGTGGAAGGTAAGTATGGTTACATATGATGATATATCAGGGAACACCAGCATGCTTTTTCGCCCCTCCACGCTGGCTGTTGTGTCTATTGTACTTATTTTATTAGTATCGGGCTGCAGCTCTTCTCAACCTGAGCAAGAACTCAAAACTTCATCTGGCACATTGGTTATCACTGATGTTGAATTCGTAGATAGTTTTCCGCCGGGCTGTACAATAGAACCGGGCTGCGAGTATCCGATAGGCGATCATAGAATCCTCGTTATCTGGACAGAACGAAAAGATGGAGGAAATCTTGAAGAAATAAGTGATAAGCTGATGGAGGAAGTATTGCCATACATCAATGAAAAACAAGGCAATTTATATGTGATTGCCAGTGACGGCTCACAGACAAACCTGGAAAGGGTTCACGAACAATATGAAAAATCAAATTCCAGGTTTGCGCTGGTTTTTGCACCACCCGCTTCAGCAAATGATTTCAGGCTGTTTTGGCCAGGCAATCCTGCTATTAGTCTTGGAACAGGCAATATTATCCGATCGAATCAGAATTCACAGAATGAACAAACAGTGATGGCAAGCGTTACTCCGGCACGCAATACCGCTCGATCTGGCCAGGCCATATACAAAGAAGGTGAGGTTATTAACTATGATGACATATCACTCGTCATTCTGGGATGGAGCCCTTTTACCGGAAATGATGAAATAAAGCCAGATGAGGGCAACAAGTTCGTAATGGTAGATATTGTGTTCGCTAATCTCGGCAGCAGAATGTTGAATTCAGTGCATTCTTTTGATATGAAGTTACGTGACGCAAGTGGTAATAAATACGACGCTGAGACACGTTACTATTACGCCCGAAGTTCTCCATATCCCTTTGACAAAGGTTTAGTCCCTGGTGAGCGAATGCGAGGTAAGATTTTGTTTCAGGTTCCCATGGCAGATAGCGGTTATGTATTCGTCTTCAACACAACATGGGTTTCATTACCCAAACCGGGGGAAGACATCTTGGTGGCATTAAGCGCTCAACCGGGTTTCGTGAAACTACCTGCGGAATTCCTCATACCATTTCCTGGAACACGCAAAATTGGTGATGTCATCACAAATGGTGATCTGACGTTAAGTGTCCTGGGCTGGGAATCCATGCTTGATGAAAAGAGCATGTTCTTGCCTGAAGATATGAAATATGTGGTTATAGAGCTTGTGGCAGCGAATCATGGAAATAAGACATTGAGTATTAGGAATTATGGAATTGGGCTCAAGAACATTACAGGAGAGAATTATGATTTTTTGCCACTCACAGGCTATAACGGTACATATATGATTAGAATGCCGTTGACTATAGCTCCAGGAGAACATGTGAGAGGTAAAACCAGTTTCAAGGTGCCAAAGGAAGCTAATAATCTGATTTCATTCGCAGACTTCTACAATCAAGACCCCAGTTCAGACAGCACCTACAGAGTTTTTATAGGACTTGGTGAGAATCCTCTGACTGTACCAGCCCCTTCTCAGTTTTCGGAAGAACAAACGATGCAGATTCATGCTATGGGTGAATTGGTACAGATGGGCACCGTACTACTCACCGTGACCAACGTGGTATTTCCAAAAAAAACAGGATTTGGTGAACCAGTTGATGGTTATAAGTGGGTGTTCGTCAACATAACGAAACAAAATACGGAGGCGAATCCTTCGCCAGATGCTTTTTTCATACAAGGTTATGTTAAGGATGAGAAAAATCAGTATTATAAATCATACACTTACTACGACAGCCCGGACTACCGGGGGAAGGTCCCTTCAGGCGCCACATTGAATCAACAATATATCTATATGATACCAAAAGAGACGCGTGAACTGTTGGTTGTCTTAGAGGAAAATGGTCAGGTGGTACATAAGGAATTTTTCTTATTGTGCGATAGCTCGCTTAACAAGTGCGAATAATAAGAATCAAATGAACAATAATCTGGCAATCCATCAAATTGATTATGATTGCCATGTATGGCGACCGGAGTATAAACTTGATATGACTCCCCCTCGAACCTCAAGATGCTCTAGCACCCCTCCAGCCATTCGATTTTTTTTAAGTAAGCAAAGGCTTATATCCAGATAACATCTAACATTAATATTAATGATTGATTTGGAAGCAATAGAATCAATCATTTAATAAATCAAGGAGAGTAAAATATGCCCGGAGTAATTGTTATATATCTAAGTACGTCAGGTAATACAAAAGCCATGGCAGATGCCATCGTGGAAGGCGCCATTTCAAGAAATGTCGATGCTAAAGCTGTGAATTTTTTTGAAGCAAAGATAGAGGACATTAAAGCTGCAGATGCAATTGCGATTGGCTCTTCTACCTTCAATTACAGAATGCTTCCTCCAATGGAGAAATTCCTTCAAAACCTTGAAAAAGCAAACGTAAAAGACAAAGTCGGCGCTGCTTTTGGATCTTATGGTTGGAGCGGGGAAGCGCCAGTATTGATCGCTGAAAAAATGCGTGAGCTTGGCATGAAAGTCTTAGATCCGGTATTACGCATTCAATATAAACCTGCTGAAAAAGACATTGAAGAATGTAAAAGACTTGGGAAAGATATCGCTGTAAAAATTAAAAAGACCCCTGAAAAACACGATAAATCCGCAAGTGGATCAAAACTTGGAGATGCAGGTGTTCGGGAAGTCAAAATGGGCGATGGCGGTCACTGAGATCAAAACTAAAATCGACCTCCTCCTTTATCTGAACATGGCAAGACAATCGAAAATGGCTTCTCATCCCGATGGCAAAGTATCTGTACTACGTGGCGACCGGAGTATAAGCTTGATATGACTCCCCCACCCGGGGTAGCCCATTGGCCGGCCATATAAAAATTAGAAAGACCCGGAAGGGTCTTTTTGATACGGGCATTGATTATTTCCGAAGACATTAGCCACCCCTGGAAGGCTCCTTTATAATTATGGGTATAACGCCACCACGTGTAAGGAGTGGCAACATCGATCATCTCCACCTGCGACGAGATGCCGGGATAGCGCGCCTCAAGACGCTCCAGCGCCTGATCAGCAACTCGCTTCTTTTCAGCTTCGTAGCCTGGTCGATCCTTTTGCAGTTCGTTCCACCAGTCAAATTCAGTTTCGAACATTACCTGGATAACGGTCTTGCCAGGAGGAGCAAAACCATCGGTGTAATTGAAAATTCGTACAGTAATTCCATCAATTGCCTTACTGCCTGTTGTGAAGGGGCGATCCAGTTTGATTATATTCATACTCGATTCACCTTTGAATTCACGGGCAACCCCGAAGCTTATCATAACAAGGGGACGGGTCAACTTCCAGTTCTTATAACGCTTCTCGATATCTGCGTCCACATAACTCCCATCCAGCATCTTGAAAATAGTGCTGTATCCATCGGCGGCAGATACCACGATATCAGCACGGTGCTCGCTGCCATCAGCAAGGCGCACGCCCACAGCCCGATCTTTTTCCACAAGGATCTTCTCAACAGTCGCCCCGTAAGTCACCTGCCCGCCAAGGTTCCTGTAATGCTTCTCGATAGGAAGGACAAAGTTGAGCGAACCGCCCTCCAGCAGCGCCAGCTGACCGTCCGCCAGCAGTCCGAGGAGCATGAGGATGAACCAGACGGGCACCTCTGGAAGGAACAAGTTCTCAAAGATATAGCGCAGCCAGGGATCATGAATAGTTTTTCCGTAATCTGCGGCAGATATGGCATATCTGCCTGTGAAGTATTTGAAAAACTGGCGCATCTTCCACATCTGTTTGAGCTTGTCCAGGAAGCTTAAAAGCTCCTGGGGCTGGCTCATTCCCATATCCCCCATATCGGTTCCCTGCATGGCCCGTGCGCCGGTGATCAAATCATCGATGATTTGTGAATCAGAAGGCGATAGAGCCTTAAACTCTTTTCCCAGCATATCCAGATTCGGGGTGATCTGAACGCTTCTCCCGCTGGATTCATCAATGAAACGACAGTAGGAGGTCATGTCGAGGAAACGATTGGATTGAGCTGCGCCCAGTTCGCGGTATAATTCATAGATCGATTGACCTGGCTTGTGACACATCAGGAAATGAATGCCGCCATCGATTGTGTAGCCTTTGCGTTTCCAGCAGGTGGCCACCCCGCCTGGCGTGGCATGATGCTCAAATATTTGGGTTTGATACCCGTTCATCTGTGAATAGCAACCTGTGGAAAGACCGGCGAGACCGGCGCCAATGATGATAATGGATTTCTTAGACATTTTTATTCTCTTTCAATGAAACATTTATTTTCTTAGGATATAAATTTAGTATAATCATATCGTGCAAGGGCAATATTGTGTTGTTCATCCAATATAATGTCTTGATTATTGAAAGTCAAACACATGCCTGCCAGTTATTCCGCGCCGGTCGGGCACACATTCGCTTTTGTGTGCAGAGGTGGCAGCAGGATATGGAATTGGCTGGGGTAACAGAGATCACAGAGCTTTGCGATTTTTCTCTGTGTCCTCTGTGCTCTCTGTGGTTTTTAATCTAAAAGTCAACGCGGGACTGTCTCACGAAAAACTTGTCAAGAAAGAAACTGTCCACTATGCCATTCCAATTTTCATTTCTTGAACTGCCTTTTCACCTTCTTTAGTAATGCCCATTATTTCCGTAAAAACGCCAATCTCTTTTCGTGTGTCGAAAAACACAATTTTAGCTATTGGTGTGTCGAAGCTACTTATCACTGTAAAGCCTTTCCTCTCAAACTTTGAAATTACTTTGTCAAGGTTTGTAATGGGCGTGCTGTATGCAATATGTTGAACTCCCCCTGTTGGATTATTGTCTATATAATCCTTAAAAATACTTTTTCCTGAAATCGGTTGAATGAGTTCAATAAATGTCCCACCTGAATAAGCCATTGCAACAAGGTTTTCTGCATTAGATGGTTTTCCATAATAGGTTCCGTCATACTCTTTTAAGCGAGTGGTACCTGTCTGGCCAAAATTGGTAACGCCAAGCATTTCCTGGAAGAAAGTTTTTGATTTCTCTACATCTTTCACCACCCATGCAATTTGAGTGAATGTTAGTCCAGAGGTATCTTTTTTGTTTGTATTGTCCATAGAATAACGTGAGTTTAGCATCAATTAAAGTTTTCGGTATCAACTTCTGGAAATTTTTCAGTTTCAACCATGTTAAAAAATTCAACCAAAGTCCTGGTTTCGCTATCGAGACCGGTAAGCTTCCATGGCTTCAGCGAAAGGCGCTCGTCCGTTTTGCATGGGAAGCGCGAAATGGTTGCGTTCGTCCGGCGCGTGTTTGTTTATTAAGAACGATTCAATAACGTCCCCGTGCAAATTCCGGCCGGGGTCATCCTTTGTTGTGTAATCTAAGTCCCCATGCAACCTCTTGCAGGGTCTCCCTTTGTTTTATCATACGTATTACAAAAAATTATATCCACTTTCCTAAAAAAATATATACATCAAGAAATCCCGGATTTTGCATCGCTCAAATCCAGACAATTAGGAGGATGCTTCAACGTTTCATCGATGTTTTCCAGCAATCCAGAAAAAAGTTTATTTTGATACTTGTAAAGACATCCATCAGAATCACTTGCATTAGTTTTGGATTTCATTTCTTTCAAAATGACATCGAGACCTTTATTTTCAATATCTATTAAGAAAGACCAAAAATTTGCACCTCCTGTTATATATGGCTGAATTTCTTCAAGTTCCCCTATCCACAAAGTTTTCCACTCTTTCGAGTATCTATTTTCCAGTATTTTCTTATCTACATAGCTTTTCAAAGGTCCTCCTCTAAATCCTATGAGATTTTCATGTGAAACAATAATCTTCTGAACTTTTAAATCTGTATAATTTTTCCCAAATTTTTCACATAATCGTGGAATCTGTGTCTCAAATTCATTCATTTGAATTATAGCTTTTTTTATTTGGTTAATACAACTATTTGCTTCTGCTTTTAGACCTCGTTCATACATATCTTGTGAATATCTCGTTGCTTTGCATTCAATAAGAATAACCCCTTCCTCACAAAAAATCATCCAATCAGGAATCTTTATGTGTTTCTTTTCATATCCTGGAATATGCTTTTTTATTTCATCAGCAGATAGTATTTTATCAGGTAATTTATACCATCCTAACAATACTCCAGTATATGATTCAAATAACTTGCCAAACTCCTGAGAAAATTTTTCTTTCTCATCTTCATTCATATTAAATAATTGATAATACAATCCTGTTGTCAGTCGATAAACTAGCAGATTTGGGACTGGAGCTATAAATTTATCATCTTTGAGATTATTTTGATTACTAGGATTCCAAATCCGAATTATTGGATATTTCAATAAAGGATTCATTTTATATGATTTATAATAGTCTTCTTTTGATTTATTGTTTCTGCAAATCTCTCTAAATTGATATTGATCACATGCAATTTGTTTAAGGCAATTATTTACTACCTCATTGTTTGGTATAGAAATACCCTGTTTTCTGGCCTTTTCAAAATACTCCCCCGTTAATCCTCCTTTATTTGCAGAATATGAAAAACTTGCAAGCAAAAGAAATCCAATTTTTAGAAAATCCAAAATCGATACTCCAAATAATTTTTCAAATTGAGAATTTACAAGTTCTTTAATAAAAGGTGGTGCATTTTTATCCTTCACCATTTCCTCATAAAGATAAATGGTACCACCTAACCGAATTTGAGGCTCCAATCTTGATTGACTTCCTATTAGTCTAAGCAAAAAAGATCCCACAGTTTCCTCTTTTTCTTCCAAAGACTTATTTGATAAATTAAAATCAGGGTCATATACTGAACAATCTGTAACCATTTTCATAATAGGAATTAAATCATCATCTTCCATTTGAGACCAACCGCTTAGCATATTTGAATTAAGTATGGCATATTTTGTTATATTCGCAGGAATGAAAAGGGGATATTTTTTTCCACTATCTGATATGAAAAAATCATGTATTATTTTGAGTAACGCGTCTAGCCTATAGTAACTAATCAGTATTTCAATTTTTTTATTTAATTTTTCGAAATCTTCTTTTGATTTAATATCAGTAGTGAAAAATTCTTCCATTGATCTAATTTGCACACCAGCGACATTTAAAATCCTATTTTTTTGGTTATTATTCATTTATTCCTTTGTTCATTTGAGTCTATTATTCATAATCCCATTTAAAATCCCTATATTTTATACGGTTCAATATTTGTAAAACACTGTTCTTTAGAACGGCAGAAAAGCCTAATAAACTATTTGTTCATCGCTTAAGTCACCGGTATATCAACTTACGAATATCGTGTCGCACATTGGAAACCTACCAACCCGATTTGAAACAATCTCTGAAAATAACAATCTATAAAAACTGGCAACTCATGAATGAAAGAACCTCCACAGTAAAAGATTGAGAAACCCCAGAATTTTTTGTAAAAACAATATTAATATAAAGCAAGGATAAGCCGGATGAATAACCAATTTATTATCAGTAATATTGCAAAAGACCTTGAATTAAACGATCATTCAGTTAAAAATACCGTCGAACTGTTTGAAGATGGGGCTACCATACCTTTTATTGCACGGTACCGAAAAGAGAAGACTCACGGTCTGGATGAGACCGTTATCCGCTCCATATCTGAAAAACTTGAATATTACAATGAGCTTGAAAAAAGAAAAGTTACTATTTTAAAGACAATTGAGGGTCAAGATAAGCTAACAGCTGGACTTCGGCAAAAAATCCTTGGCTGTACTGATAAAAACATGCTTGAGGACATGTATCTTCCTTTTAAGCCCAGGAAAAGTACACGGGCTGCTATTGCAAAAGAAAAAGGTCTTGGGCCGCTTGCTGACCTGATATACCTTCAGCAAAATATAACAGGGACAAAAGAATCAATCGTCTCAAAATATATTGATCCAAAAAAAGGAGTCCTGACATACGAAGATGCCCTGGCCGGCGCCCTGGATATTATCGCGCAGATGATATCGGACGACGAGTTCATTCGAAATCTGGTGAGGAATAATGTTTCGAAAAGGGGTCGTATATCATCAAAAGCAAAGAAGGACTGGATTGGAAAACAGTCCAAGTTCCAGGACTATTATGATTTTTCGGAATTAATACAAAGATCACCTTCACACAGGATGCTTGCGATCAGGCGGGGATCATCGGAGGATGTGCTCACCTGGAATATTGAGGTTGATGAAGAGCACATAATCGGTCTTATTGAGTCAAATGTTATCAAAAGAAATGACTTTTTATTCAACAACGAGCTTGAAGTTGCAGTAAAAGATAGTTTTAAGAGATTGATATTTCCTTCCATTGAAAAAGAAGTATTCAACCTCAAGATGGAAGAAGCTGAAAAAGAGGCCATAAAGGTATTTTCAAAGAACCTGGAAAATCTGCTATTATCACCTCCGGCTGGCGGCAGGATTATAATGGGCATAGACCCTGGTTTCAGATCAGGATGTAAGGTTGCCGTCATTGACCAGAAAGGCGATTTTAAGAAATATTATGCGATCTTTCCCCATGAACCTCAGAATAGAAAAGATGAAGCAGAACGAATTCTCCTGGATCTTATTAAACTATATAGCGTCGAACTGATCTCGATTGGAAATGGTACTGCTTCCAAGGAAACAGATATTTTTGTAAGGGATGTTATAAAAAAGCACAACCTCAAAGTAAGATCAGTGGTGGTAAGTGAGGCAGGGGCATCGGTCTATTCTGCATCTCCTAATGCCATTCGGGAATTTCCGGATCTGGATGTTACGGTCAGGGGTGCCATAAGTATTGCCAGAAGACTCCAGGATCCGCTTGCTGAATTAGTTAAAATCGATCCTAAATCAATAGGTGTGGGACAGTACCAGCATGATATTGACCAGAAAGAATTAAAAAGATTCCTTGATCTGACAGTTGAATCCTGTGTTAACTATGTGGGGGTCGAACTCAATACTGCCTCAGTTGAATTGCTGTCATATGTATCAGGTATCGGAAAAGCCATTGCTGAAAATATCGTGCTATACAGGAGTGAACACGGCTCTTTTAAGAGCAGAAAGGAACTAAATAAGGTTTCCAAACTGGGCCCAAGAACATTTGAGCAATGTGGCGGTTTTTTAAGAATACGAGGCAGTTCTAACCCGCTTGATAATTCTGCCATTCATCCTGAGACTTACCATATTGTTGAAAAAATGGCTAACGACAGCACGGTCAGCCTCGACCAGATAATCGGGAATGAGAAATTAATATCATCAATCAACATTGAAAAATATGTTACAGAAAAGTTCGGAATTCCGACATTGACAGATATTCTGGATGAATTGAAAAAGCCAGGTATTGATCCCAGGAAAGAGTTTAAAAGCGTGGAATTTTCTGCACAGATCAACGATCTGGAAGACCTGAAAAAGGACATGATCCTTGAAGGCAATGTAACCAATGTCACGAATTTTGGCGCTTTTGTTGATATCGGTGTCCACCAGGATGGACTGATCCATATTTCTAAATTGAGCAACAGTTTTGTAAAAGATCCCAATGATATCGTTTCTGTTGGCGATACTGTTACTGTTAAGGTTTTGGATGTTGATGTTGCCCTAAAAAGAATTTCTCTTGGGATGATGGATTCAAAATGAAATGCTCCAAACTCTATCATATTTCATAATCCTTATACGCATTCTTCATCTGCCTGGCAACTTTCATTCTGAGAGATATCAAACCCGGTATTTCTTTCAATGGATATTTCCTCATGAATGAAATACTCTTTCCCAGAGGTATTGTATCGAAATACAAAGAATTTAGATTATTGAAGAATTCTTTCAAAGGGAGTTTTGTAGGAAGCTGGGTATGAATAAAATCAAAGAGATCATAATCAGTGGTAATGAGATTATCCTTAACTTCTTCATAAAAATCTGCTCCGGGTAAAGGAGTAAGAACAGCAAAGCTCAGGAAATTGAGTTCCATTCCCCTGCAATATTCTTTAAATTCTTTAAAATCTTCTTCATTAAAATCCGGCCTGACAATAAACGAAGCATAGATCTCTATGCCGTTTGCGTTCAATATTTTAACTGCTTCTTTATTATTTTCGACAGTCGAACCTTTATTGATATATTTCAGGTCTTCATCCCTGAAGAATTCAAGACCCACAAAAACCCTTTCAAGTCCGATATCTTTCCATAATTTAATAAGGTCCGGATTTTTCACGATCGTATCGCTTCTTCCATAAAGAAAATAACGCTTTTTGATCCCGGCTTCCTTGATCAATTCAGCAAGGATTTTCATCCTCTTAGCATCAACCATAGATTCATCATCGGAAAAGAAAACATATTTTTCCTTGATCCCGGAAAGCTCCCTGACAATATTTTCCGGCTTTCTTTTCAGGTACTTTCCACCTGTAAGCTTCCACAGGGCACAGAAATTACACCTGTTTGGACATCCCTTTGATGTTCGTATCGATGCAAGCGGTCTCATCCATTCGCTATAATAATGTTTTCTGTATTCTTCCGTAAGTTCCCTGGCCGGGAAAGGAAAGATATCAAGATCGGTTATCGGTTCAGGCGGATTCGTTACCCGCTCTCCATCCTTCAAATAGGATATTCCGGCAATCCCATCAAATGGACTTTTGGATTCAAGCCTTGAAATGATCTCCTTGAAAACAAAAACTCCCTCTCCCATTACTACAAGGTCAATATAGGGAGTGAAAAAATCCTCAGGGGCAACCGTTGCATGATGGCCGCCAACAACGGTACAAATATCAGGATCAATGGTTTTGATCTTATTAAAAAGGTTTTTGACCGTATTCACATGAACAGTATATGCAGTGATCCCGACAACATCAGGTCTGAATTTTTGTATTTGCGAATCAAGGTCTTTGTCAATCCGCATATCAAGTATTTTAACGTCATGGTCGCTTACGCCTGAAGCTAAATATTCGAGCGCAAGCGGCTCATAAATAAAAACATCTTCTCCACCGATCGTTTTTTGGGCTTTCGCTGGCTGTATCAGTAAAATTTTCATTTTCTACTCCTGTTTTCGATATACTTTTCCTTCATCACCGTCAACCGTGAGCTGTTCTCCATCCTTCAAAAACTTCATAACTCCCGGCACATTGACCACTGCCGGAATTCCGTATTCCCTTGCGACAATAGCGCCGTGTGAAAGGTAACCTCCCACTTCCATTACCACAGCTTTTGCTCTCAGGAACATCGGCGTCCATCCCGGATCTGTGGATGGGGCGACCAGAACGTCGCCTGCCAACAGTTTGCTGTTTTCCCTGGGATGCAGGATCAACCGCGCTGACCCTGAGGCGCTGCCTGCGGCCACGCCAAGCCCTGAAAGAACAGTACCATGGGCTTCAATATGTTGGGTCTGCGGCTGGGGTACTTCATCCATAATAACATCAGGCGGTTCGAGTTGGGATAATTCCTCCCGAATCCGTTTTCTATCTTCAACCAGTATCTTTAAACCGCTTCCGTCCCAGTATCCTGCAAGAATATCGATAATTTCAGGCAAAGCACAGTGATATACATCGGTCTTTTCATTCAATATTCCTTTTTCCACAAGACGGCGACCAATATCCTGCAAAACCAGGCGCGAAGATTCAGAAGGCTTCACGAGAACAGACCTGGCCATTTCTCTCATTTCTGCACCCTTTCTGGCCTGCTTAACACAGAAACTGATCTTTATCCGCCGAAAACTCCATTTTAGTTTTTCTTCAATTTCTTTTTCAACCGCCTTTCGTTTTTCGGCTTGGGCTTTTCTAAAATCGGCATATCCGGGGGACAACAATTCTGCACGAACATTCTCAAGCAAATAACCCGGATCTTCCCGCCATCGGGGATTTATTATATCGCTTTCATAAATTCCGCGGTGGCCATAATCTTTCAGGAACTCTTCAAATTCGATCATGAATTGTGAGCCTGCGGGAATTTCATTCCGGAATGATGCAGGATCAAAGTGTTCGGCCATAAAGTACTTTCGTGCAGCATCGTCTCTTTGCGCTGTCTGTGCCAGCTCCATTAACCTGTAACCGTGTTGCGCACTGGTTATTTTTTCTGAGGTTCCTGCAAGCAAACCATTGGCAATAGAGTAACCGTGGCCGGGAAAATCAGCATCCAATGCCCTGGCAAGCATCTCTATGTAAACCGAGGCCGAAGAGCCAAGGATCATATATGATGGTCCAAATTCCACATATTTTTTCCTCATCTGGGAAAGAAGAGAAATAAGTTCATTTTCATTCATACCGCTGAAATTCAATTGATTCCAGCTATCCGCCTTTTCCCGGATATCTTTGAATATCCTTTCGGCAGCGCCTTGGATCCGCAAAATATTGAGCATATAATATATTTGCCGCAGTACTCGTTTCATTCCTTTGCGTCCGCCCAGTGGATTTCCGGCAGGAACTTTGATCTCAGGCTGGTGACCGCCGAAAAATTCGTTGGTTTTTCCAGGCATGAATCCCATTGAATCGTAGAAACCCCATTGAACCGCCGAAAGATTGAAATATCCCCGTCCTTTGTAAAGCCTGATCCAGTTTATCCCGGGAGGCACATGATAACCTGCAGCCTGAAGATTCGCGCTCATCATCCTGGGAAGCATGCAGCTTGCAAGGTTCCATGTAATAGTCGACTGCACCTGCGGCATTACATCCTTTAAGTTCGCATTTGACCAGATGACAGGCTGGCCTGCTATTTCAGGGAAGTTCGGTTCACGAAGGTTGGTCACGGGTCTTGCCTGGAGCACAAAAAACCTGTTACCGTCAAATGCCCATTCCATATCCTGATGAACAATACCCGAACCAAGAGCCTCATATACGCGCAGGGTAAGCAAACCCAGTTCAGTGATCCTGTTGTCATCAAGTACCTGTTTATTGGCGCAATCGCCCGAGCTTACAAGTTCGGTACCATTTCCTGATCTTGACCTTGTACATTGCTTCTTACTTCCGATTTTCTTCCCGATAATCTTGGGAAGCAGGATTCTTGAATCTAACAGATATTCGTCTGGCTCCACAGATCCACTGACCACCGACTCTCCCAGACCGAAATTCGCATTGATTGTGATCCTGTCGCGCCTGCCTGTATGCGGGTCGCAGCTAAAAGCCACACCGGCTGAGACCGCAGGTATAAGTTCCATAATCACCACAGCAGCAGCAACATTATCATCGCCAAATCCCATTTTGCGCCTGTAGGCAACAGCACGGGGTGTCCAGAGGGAAGCGTAGCAGTTCTTGATAGCCCGTTCGATATGGTCCGGCCCTTTAATGTTGAGAAATGATTCATGGATACCGGCAAAGGATGCTTTTGAAGAATCCTCGGCAGTTGCAGAGGATCGCACAGCTACAGGTTTGTCAAGCAATTTCATTTTCAAAAGGTTTTCTGTCAGCTCTTGCCGGATGATACTGGGTATCTGGCCTTCATTGATCTTTCTCCTGATCTCTTCCAGTATCTTTTCATTAGCTGGATCATTTACGGCTTCTGCCCTTATACCGGATGTAACATGAATGGATTCTTCCAGCTTGTTAAACTGCAGGAAATCGCGATATGCACGAGATGTCAAAACACCCCAACCGGGCACTGGAAAACCATATCGCTGCAATCGCCCCAGGTTATGTCCTTTGCCGCCTACTTCTGCCGGATCGGAATTGGCAGATTCTTCCCAATTTAGAAAATATTTTTCCTTTTTCTCACTCACAGTCTCACCTTGTGATACCCTCAAATATCATGTCAATTCTGTTTGATATGTCTTTAGACAAAGAATAATCGTCTTTTGACCATAACCATTCCATTAACGAATAGAAATAGATAGCTGCGATATTTCCAGCAGCCATTTTGAGATCTATATCGATTTTGAATTCTTCAGTTTTTGCACTGTTCTCAAATATGACCTGAATGAGTTGATTCAGGCTGGTGCTTTTTCTTTCTTCCTGGCCATAATGTTTCATATGCTCAAAAACGAAAAGCTTTGTAAGCTCCCTGTCATTTTCATTGCTCTTTGCCACGAGAACAAGTATGTTTTTTATCTTATCTTTTGTAGAGATATTTCGGGGCAATTGATCTTTTAAAATGTCAAAGACAAGCTCTTCCTTTTGCTTAATGAAATCCTGGAGAAGCGCTTCTTTGGAGGGAAAATAATTGAAGAAAGTACCTTTACCTATCCCTGCTTCTTTTGTTATTTCATCAATAGTTGTGTTGTCATACCCTTTTTCCTTGAATAATCTTCCAGCTATTTCGAAAATATTCTTTTTTGTTTCGATCTTCTTTTTATCACGCAGGGACATGTTCTCCTCCATTACAATTATGACTCATAGTCTAATATGACTTATGGTCTATTATGACTATAAGTCATATTTAAAGATTTTGGTTTTGGCAATGTCAGCATCATTTGCGCTCCCATGCCCCGCACATAACTGATTCTGCACAGAGTTCGACGATGCCCCGCCAGCGGTAAGTTGTTGGCCAGGTGGGAAACACAACACGAGTGAAGATTTCCATGCAAAGAGGCAGGCCTGTGATTGGAATTCCTACGACTTTGCGTCCCTGCTCATCGGTGAATGCTACGTGAAGATCCTATAAAGATGAGAGCCAGGGCGCCAATTTTCGGGATTTGTTCTGCTGGCAACTATCTGGTTATGCTCAACACTGCGCCACCAACAAACAGAACCACTCCCAATATCAACAAAAATCCTCCGATTTTTCGTTTATCCATTTTCATCTACCTCCCGTATCAGTAGCGATCTTCCCATCCCTCATAGTTATTATCCTTTCAGTCTCTCGCGCCACCTCCATATCATGTGTCACAATGATTATCGTCTGACCTTTTTCACTTAATCCTTTTAAGAGTTCAACTATTACTTCACGTGTCTTAGTATCAACGGCTCCTGTGGGTTCATCCGCAAGCAAAATCGCAGGTTCATTTGAAAGCGCTCGTGCAATAGCCACGCGCTGCTGCTGACCTCCTGATAATTCAGAGGGTTTGTGTTTTACCCTATCGCCAAGCCCCACCATGGTAAGAAGTTCAAAAGCCCGTTCTTTGCGCCTGTTTTTTGAAGTTCCCCTAAACCGCATCGCAATATCCACATTCTCCATTGCTGTAAGTGTTGAAAGCAGATTGAAATGTTGAAATACAAAGCCGATCTTTTCCCGCCGAATACGGGGAGCTTCGCTTTCTTTTGCTTTCGTGATCTCAACACCATCAATAAAGACGCTGCCATCTGTTGGTCTATCAAGCAGTCCTATCATAGACAGAAGCGTTGATTTTCCGCTCCCTGAAGGTCCAACGATGCTGAGCAGTTCGCCTTTTTTTACATCGAAACTGACACCATCAAGAGCATGGACAGGGATCTTGCCCTGCATATAGGTCTTCCTGAGATCCCTGATGCGAAGGACTGGTTCACTACCTGTTGCGTGGTCTCCATTAGTCCCATTCTTCCCGTTATTACTATTATTCATAACGCAACGCCTCCATTGGACTCATTTTAGTGGCTCGATACGCAGGGTATGTACCGCAGATTACTCCAAGCGATATGGCGAACAATAACCCGACCAAAATAAGCCTCGGTGTTATTGCAAAAAGCGCGGAACCCTGGGCTTCAAATGACTTGTTCAAAAAGTGCGTAAGTATCCCGCCTGCAACTATGCCCGTAATTCCTCCAATTACTCCCATGAGTGCGGCCTCACCCATTGTCATGAAAAGAATAGTTTTCCGTTCTGCTCCCAATGCTTTTAGAAGCCCGAATTCTTTTGTTCTCTCAGAGACTGACATAAGCATCGTGTTCATGACGCTCAAACCACCGATAATAGCTGCAAGCACAGCCGCACTTATAGTTATCAAACTGAAAATTACAAGTTGTCCCTCAATCTCTTTTCTGTTCTGTTCAGGGGATTTACTTTTTACATTTTCTACACTCAATTCTATCCTTCTGGCAATTTCAGTGGAATCTGAACCAGGGGCATATTTCGCATAAATTAATGATACTGTGTTTTCCATTTTATAGAATTTCTGTGCCCTATCAAGAGGGATCTGGACCGAAGTATCAAAAAACGAACCCGTGTATTCCAATATTCCTACCACGCTGACATTTCTTGTTTCTGTTATGGATGATGTGCGCTGCAATCTCTTGCTTTTCATCTCAAGTTCATCTCCCACTTTAAGGTTGAATTTTCGGGCTATGCTGCTCCCGACTACTGCTTTATAACCATCTCCGGGTATAAGGTATCGACCTGAGGTAAGCTTTGCATCTTTCATCTGTTGTTCAGGATCAACTCCAAAAACCATATCACCCCCTGTAAATCCTCCACCGCCGCTTTCCGGATCAAGTGAAGTTATTAATATTCCATAGGCATCTGTTACTCCTGGTACTCTTTTAACCTGTCTGATCTTTGATTCATCAAGCGTGCCGATCCCGCCAAATGTTCCATCGGGCTCTACCTGGATATTACTCCCCACCAATTTTAATGATTTATCAATAAAGAGGGTCATATGTTCAGACATTCCGCCCATTACAACAACCGCAAAGATTCCCAGAGCTATCCCGAATATGGTAAGACCCGTTCTCATTTTTCTTTGTGTCATGCTGCGAATGATCAGGTCGAACATATTAACCACCTTTTTTTCTTCTTACTGCTACAACTATGACAATCACTATAACAATAGCGGCGACTCCTGTCGATCCTGTTAATCCCGCCAATGTGGGAGTGCTCGATGCCGCAGGTATTTCAGATCCGACATCCACTTCCGGAATGCGAACGACTGTTTCGTATTTATCAAGTGCGATATTCTCTTTGTTTACAGCCCGGATACTGACATCATACGTTCCTGATCCAATATCTTTCCATACCACACCTGCTGTATCCTCTTTTCCATAGGTGAGTATTTCTTCGACTTGCTGTCTGTATGTTTTGAGCTCGTTTGTCGCCCTGTTGGTTGCTGATATATCGATGAATCCATCAAATGGCACCTGTGAATTACCGCGAAGTGTTACACTGGCACCGTATTCATCTACTTCAACGTCAGCTGGCAGTATCTCAACATCTTCACCCGCTGTGAAAAATGCAACGTATGTATTGATCAAAGGTTGTGAATTAAGCCTGTGTGTGAGTATTTTTGTACGAACTGTATATTTTTCGTTATTGCCCAAAAGAAAAGGCCAGTCAATTTTTAGCTCTGAATTTGAGGTGAGGGAGACGTCCTCTTTTGTTTCTGTATACACTATATCATTGCTTTCCAGAAGATCTATTTTGATATCAACTGTGCTTGGATTAAATGGTTCCAGAAGTAATTGCACGCCTTTATTGGAAGGCGAAAAATCAACCACATGGAAACTTGGCATGGCAACAGTGCCGTATGATACCTGATATGTTTTATTTCCATGGAGCTTTGTGTCATTATATATACTGACTTTTGCAGTGTAATAATCCTTCTGGAGCTTATTCTTCCATAATATTACTTTGGAAACATCTTTTCCAGCTCTGGCTTTAAATGGAACATCCTGTGATTCTACAACATTTGGTCCATCAAGAAGTTGAAACACAGCTTTTCCCTGATGATCCTGGCTGGCTCTTATCGTGACTTCGCTGCTTGTAAAATCTGAAAAGAAGTCTGTGATCTCAAGAGCGGCGCTTGCCGTGCCAGAGAGCATTATTGTGCATACTGATACCAATATTAATCCGGATAATATTTTGTTAATCATTTCGACAAATCCCAATTCTTCACTCATATTGTTCACCCTGAATTTTTTCATACTAATCGAACGAGATAATCATCTCAATTATTAGTATAACGTCTTAATACTTAAACTTGACTATTAATAGTCAAACAGGTTTAATATTACAATAAGTTATATGTATTTAAGATATAGTAATATGAATAAAAACTCTTATAATATCAAAAAACAGACTAACTATTCAATATGATGATGTAACATATTGCGTGAATGCATTGGCTTAGCTTAAGAATTGTGAATAGTCATATCTTACTAAATTTATATCCAATCTATCATCTAATATAATATCTTGATTATTAAAACTCGACCGTGAAGCCATAGGCCATCCATAAGTACCTTCGAATGATATTTGAATTAAATAGGCATTGGAAAAATTCATCCTCGGAATATTTCCGACCCATTCTGGCCGGATATAGGTCTGATTACCCAGGAATGCTATACCACCAGTTCTGTGCTGAACCTGGGATGTATTAAATATTTCATTTCCCTCGTTGTTTATTACAAGCAGGTGATTGGTGAACCGTGTCGTTACTGGAAAGATCGTTATATTCTTTTCAGGAATGATCTTCAACGCATAAACCATCTCTGTCATAGGTATAGAATCAGGAGGGGACTTTAGCATTCGCTTTACATCATACTTTAGAAAAGTTTCAAAAATAGTCCTGTTTACCCAGTTCGCCCAGGCATTGCAACAGTCGCTAAAGTCAGGGTCATATGACCACCCCGTTTCACTTCGTGTAGAATCAGTGTATGGAGGAACGCCCAGAGCTACCGAGTATTTGAAACCTTCTGCAATCCTGAGGGCTTTGATACTTTTTTCATATGACTCTGAAGTTACAGATGTTGTGTTATACATCAGCATAAACGATTCATTATATAGGGAATTAACTCGAAAAACAACTAACCCATTAAGGATTTGACCGGGGAGCAGGACTGTATCCTGCATCTTGTTTTCTCTTTCGAGGTCATACAATACCTTTAATTGACTTTCACCATAAGATTTTAGAGATGTAGAATTAAATATCTTATCACCATGCAGCAGATGCAGTCTCGCCAGTCTAAAATCTATAGGGATTGAACCATTATTTCTTATTGAGAGATTATATGCTGCATAGTACACGGGTGAAATATCATATTTATTCTGGTATTTTTGACCTATATCATAGAAGTTATGAGTGCCATTTTCCTCTTTTACAACCAAATTAGCGCTTCCACCATTACCAAGGTTGATTTGTGCACTCTCATTAAATAGCATTATATCGATCAAGTATTTGTCAGAAAAAACACGTATAATTTTTCTCTCCTCATCTTTGATGATATTCGCATTTTCCACCAAATTAATTTGGTGATAATCCTGGAGGAAATTCAGCAGCCTGTTACTTTCGTTTCCGGGGACGTTTTCCCAGCTGAATAAATAAATGTCTTTTTGTTCTAAATTGTCATGCATGTATATGCTTGAGAAAGATTCTATGCTGATTTCAGGTATATTTTCTTCTTTTATGGATTGGGTTGAGTTTGAGGGTGAGACCTCCAATGCTTCTTTATTAATTGATTCTTGCTCCGGACTGGCTTTTTTTTCTCCAATACATCCACCAATCAAAACCGATAGTAATAGAATTATCAGGACAGTGGTTACAATTGCTTTCCCTGATTGCATCTTTTTCCTCATTTTACCGCCTCATCCATATGATTTTTACTGACAGGAGTATTGTTATTGTCAGAATTATCTCAAATCCGGGGGTCGTTTCTGTCCTATCAACAATAGGAAAATGCCCGGCAGATATGGTAGAATCAGGAATCACCGACATATTCTTCATGGCAACATCAAGAGTTTCAATTGTACCTCCCACATTGGAAGGATAAATCCTGAGTTCATCCGAATTCTCCACAAAGAAACTGAGATTCCCGAAAAGATTTATTCTGCTTCCAGCTTTCAGCTCGATCGGCTCCGCGTTGGTCAATACGATCCTATCAGTTTCTATAGCCGTGACATTGAAAACACCTAATCTGTCGCCCTCTTTCATCTGTTTGGAGTTATCCGACACGAACCAGGTGTTTCGCAACTGAAATACATCAATCGTGCTACCTGAAAAAAAGTTATCAAGGTATGTGATGAGTTTTGGAATTTCGTTATCTTCGGTTTGGGTAAATCTATAAGCATCTTTTTGCTTTAACCAGACATCCTCAAGTTCAACACCATTCCTTTTGAACACCAGCCGTACTTTCCTTGGATCTTCCGAAAAATTCACGGACGTAGCCCTCAGGGTGTATCCTTCGCCCAGTTCCCATATCGTGGGTAATGGACTATCAACGGATCCTTCACCCAGTTCCCATGTTTCCCCATTAAACCTGAAAGGCCCAATTCCAAGTGTCTTTAAATCATAATAAGCAACACGATGCACTGTCAACATTCCTGGAATATTACTTTTCACAATATACTTATTCCCGCCCAGGCTGAATGCGACGAAAGGCCAGTTTCCGTGTGATTTTTTATCATAAATCTTAGTCACAGCATCTGGTAAAGAAGACATGTAATTTGTATATGTGAGCCGATCCATGTAACTTGTATAGATAAGACCGCCCATTGGTATCGTCCTGCCAGTAATGTTGTTTATCTCAAGCGACTCGGAATTATTTCCAGAGTTAATATCATACATGAAACCTGCGTAATTCAGACCGTCCCACGCCATAAGTCGGTTCAAATCCGTATGTGCTGCGCCTTTATTTTCTTTATTTGTCATACCTGTATCGCAATATAATTGAAACCTGAGAGTATCCGAGTCAGCAACTTTTAATCTCACTATACCAATATCGATAATTTTTCCTGGCTTTAGTTCAATGATACCAGCCGTATTTTTCATCATAATGCCTGAATCAGATACATCTGTTATTACCATCATTCCGAAAATATTACCTTTCATGTTTTTGGCGAATCTTTCTGATGTCTGGAATATCCCGTCTAATAAAACTGAATTTTCTTCTCCCCCGGCTATGACGGAATCAACATGGACAGCAATTATCTGTCCGTCATTTGCCTCATAAATATAATTTTCCCCCACATCCAGATTCCTGGTATCCACATCAACTCCATCCCTCTTCAGGGAAAGCAGTACTGATGCATCCGATAAATTCACACCCCTGACCTCAATGTCATAACCATAAGAAAGTGGCAGGCGGCTTCTATTCTCTACTTTATGACTTGCGTTTTCATCGATTAAAATTTGATGGAGTCGTATGGGTTTTCTTCCGTCTGAACTCTTGATATCGATCCTGTCCTCTGGATATTCTGCAAGATATTTTTCGTTTCTTAATTCCAGAACGGCATATTTCCCAGACAGCCTGTAATGGGTATTGGTTTGTCCGGGTGTCTTAGAATATGTGATTCCGTTTTTTGGTATATACCTGTCCTTTATGTTATCAAGTTTTATGGTAAGGGATTCGTTACCTGCTTTGCTTTGCGCATCGTAACAGAACCCATCAAAATTCTCATTCGTCCATGTGAATGTCAGTTTCTCTCCGGGCTCCCACACAAATCGGGATTCTGGGGGGCTGACAGGTGCAGCTGCCTGAGCGGCGCATGCTTGAAGCAGAATTGCCAGCAATAGGATAGAATATAAATTTATTTTTATGTAATTCATATTATCGATTCTTCCTGCCTATCCGATAAACCGCAACAATTGCAGCCAGTGAAATTATGATTTCAAAGCCCTCAGCCCGGTCTGTCAAACCTGGAACAGGGGAAGTATCGAGTTGAATACTCATATCGGGGTTTTCTTTCACACCATTACCAGTAATCTCCTCAGGCACCTGCGAACCCGCCATATTTGTCGGATAGAACTTGAGTTCATCTGAATCCTCTACAAAAAAACTGAGATTCCCGAAAAGGTTTATAATACTTCCGGCGTTTAGCTTGATCGGTTCCCAGTTTGTTAATACGATCCTATCAGGCTCGACCAAAGTGACATTGAATATACCAAACCTTTCGCCCTCTTTTATCTGGGTTATGTTATCCGACACGAACCATGTGTAGCGCAGCTGTACCATATCGAACTCGGTGCCTGAAAAAATGGCATCAAGATAGGTGATAAGTTTTGGATATCCATTTTCGCCAGGCAGGGAATATCTATAAACATTTTCTCTTGGCAACCATATATCATCAAGCACAACACCATTCTTGCTGAACAAAAGTTGCGCGTTAGAGGGATATGTGTTAAAATTCACGGATATGGCAGTCAGGTTGTATGCTTCCCCAAGTTCCCATTTATCATTGTTAAACGCATTAGGCCCCACCACTAAGAGTGTCTTTTTATCATAAATACAATCTCCTTGCCCCACCAATATTTTTGCAAGACCGTTACTTCTCTGAGCATAATTGTTCCCCCAAAGACGAAATGTTAGATACGATCCATCTGTTCCGGGAGGCTTCTTTCCTTTTATCTTGGCGACAGGGTAAAGTAACCGGAATCTGTGACTTGTATATTTTAAACCCCCTTGCGGTATCGTCCTTCCGGTAATGTTCGTTATATCAAGCGATTCTGAAAAATTACCCGAATCAACGTCATACCAGAATCCGGCATAATTCATCCCATCCCACGAGGAAAGTTTGTTTGCAGCCCCCCGGCGTTCACTTTTTTCATAATCGCAATCGCAATACAAATGGACCCTAAGAGCATTCGAATCTGCTACCTTCAGTTTTATATTACCCATTATTTCAATAATGCTGCCCTGCCTTAAATCCACAGGAAGAAAATTACTCATTGTAATACCTGTATCTGAGACCTTTGTTATTTTCATAACTCCGAATACATCTCTTTCATTGGTCGAGGTGTACTGTTCTGATACCTGGAATATACCATTTATTGCAGCAGAAACAGTTTCGTTTTCTTTAAGAATGGAATCAATATGGACCGCGATGACAGGTCTATCCAGTATCTCATAAACATAATTTTTCCCGATATCAATGGTCTTTGTATCTACCTCGATACCCTCCTTCATAAGTGCAAGAGCAAAGCTTGCTGCCTTCACATCTTTGACTTTAAGGACATAACCTTCATTAAGGGTCAGGGCGCTTCCTATTGGAAGAGTATGATTTGCGTTTTCATCGATCAGTATTTTATAGATCGGTCTGAGATTTATTCCGCCCCTGGATGTGATATTGCTTTTTCCCTTTGGAAATCCTGCCAGGTATTTTTGCCCCATGAATCCGATAAAAGCATATTCACCGAAAGGCATGTATCTGGCCTTAGCCTGCTCAACTGTGGTAGAATATATTATATTGTCTTGTTTTATCCACCTGTCTGTTAAATTATCAAGTTTTATAGTAAAGGATTCTTTACCTGCCCTGCTTTGGGCATCGTAATAAAACCCGTCGTAGTTCACGGTTGTCCATTTGAATGTCAGATTTTCACTGGGCTCCCACACAAAGCGGGATCCTGGTTCACTGACAGGAGCAGCTGCCTGGGCGGTGCTTGCCAGCAACATGAGTGCCAACGTGGTGACTTCAACTATCCTGATAACACAATTAATTCCACCTGATTGATAGTTCATGAATCGGTCGCGCTTCCACATCTTCAGGATGTTCCCTCCTTCATAGTAGCAGGCACATCTAACAGGCAGATGTCGCTTCGGTCACCTACTATATTCGGAGACCACCCAAAAGCCAGCTTTGAGCCATCAGGACTCCAAACTTTACGGTAATTGTCCTGCGAATGAGTGAGCCTTATTATATTTTCATATTGATGAGCCAAATCCTCCAGTGGCTGCGTTTTCTTTATATACACATCGACAGATGCCGCAAGAAGGGTTGCAGCAATTAATATAATGATCCATAACTTACCTTTTGCCATTTTTATCCCCTTTAAATCGTCATTCTTAGTTTCAGGATACTTTTCTATTTCCCTGAGTTGTAATTCCTAGTAAAAGTGCCGTTATTGCCAGGAAACCCTCAAATCCGCCAGTCTTTTCGGGTGGGATTATCGTACTGGTTTCGGTTGGAACTGCCGTCATGGTCCGGGTTGGATTCGCTACCAGTGTTTCAGTTTGACTCGCCACGGAAATATTTTCTATTCCCTCTGGCTCGCCGCTCACCTTTACCAGCCAGCTTTCACTGTCTCCGGAACTATCTTCCGTAGTTCCTGCAATTACAAATCCGCCATCTTTCGTCTGATGAACAAACCTAGCCTCATCTCTCTTCAATCCCCCAATGGTCTTGCTCCACTCAAGATTGCCGCTGGCATCAGTTTTGAAGAGCCAGGCATCATAATTTTCATAGAGTATCTGGCCTTTGAAATCAGGATTCTTGGCTATGTCGATTGTACCTGCCAGCACATATCCTCCATCTGAGGTCTGCACAACTGAATAAACACTATCAAATCCATCCAATCCGAAAGTCTTGTTCCACTCCTCATTGCCATTTGCATCGGTCTTTAAAATCCAGGCATCTTCACTTTCTCCCCACCTCCCCGTCTTTCCTGCTAAAATATAGCCACCATCCAACGTATTCTGGACAGAATAAATAGGGCTGTAATCATATCTGCCAAATGTCCTGTTCCACTGTTCAGTTCCTTTTGAATCGGTTTTTAAGAGCAATACTTCATCTATTCTAATATTGTCTTGTTCATCCCACAGAATATCTCCTGTCAGTATATATCCTCCATCCGGAGTCTCCAGGACAAAAGACGGTGTAATAACCCCGTCTAATCTAAAGGTTTTACTCCACTGTTCACTGCCATTTGAGTCGGTTTTGACAAGTATGGCATCCGACCACTTCATACCTGTGAGAATATAGCCACCATCCAACGTATTCTGGACGAAACCAACAGAGTAATCGCCAGTTCCGCCAAATTTCTTGCTCCACTGCTGATTTCCATTCAAATCCGTTTTGACCAGCACAGCAGGCATTCCTTCAGCTGTATTAATGCCCAGGAAAATATAACCGTCATCATGAAGCTGTAAAACGGAAGGCATATACCCAAAATCTCCAAAAGTCTTATTCCATTGTTCATTGCCATTTACATCAATTTTTATTAACTCGGCCCAGGGACTTTGAGCCATCTTACCTAAAAGGATATATCCATCGTCTGAAGTCTGCTGGACAGACCACACATTGTAAACAAATCTCTCATATATTCCACCAAAGCTCCTATTCCATTCTTCATAAGGAGTCTCCTTTATTTTTGGATTTAGATTAGTAGAGACAAAATCGGGCTCAATAATAGTCGATCCGTCAGAATATTGATAAAAAGGTCTGAGCTGGACTATATCGTAGGTAGTTCCTGAAAACATTGCACGTACCTTTGATTCAATAATTGTATATTCTTTTCCACCTATAGTTTTATTGTAATAAAAATACTCCCCCTCATTTACTTTCATCCTTTTTACAATTTCTTTATTCTTATATATGGTAAAGTCTGCTACTCTTGTAATACCTGAATTAAAAGCATCATCCAATGATAATGAATATTCTTCTTTTAGTAATGTAGTGGCCAATGGAGTTGCTCCATGCGGTTCATTGTAGGGTGGTCCATTGAAGGGTAATTCAATGCTGGTATCCAATATTAAATCTCCCACTGCTGCATTTGCTGGAATGGAAAAAAACATTGGAAATAAAATACTTATTGTAAAAAAAATGAGATAAATCCACTTTTTTTCTGTTTTGGTTTTTAGATCATTCATTATTTTATCTTCTCCCAAAAGTCATTTTCCAATCATGTGGAGTTGCGATTCTACACCGAATTCTTTTAAATAAACGTATACCGGTATAACCGAATACCATGTGAAAATAATAGAATCCAATGCAATAGTTATTGCATAGTAAGCCATTGGAACTTTATAAAAAACAAGTTCTGCGATAGAACTGCCAAGGAAGAGATATAAAAACGGGATCGTTAAAAAATAGATCGTATTTGATTTTTTATTGCGGGCATACTCTTTACTTGCTTTCATTCCATCAAGAACTCCTCGGTTTTCAAGCATTATAAAAGGAATTGTGTAAAAATACCAGATCGTGAAATACATTCCTGGAATAATCAAGAGCAAAGTGCCTGCCGAAACCATCACGCCAATAAGAAGACCTGCAGCTATGAGTATGGAAGCTTTCTTTGATGCAAGTCCTGATGCGGTTATAAGACTTACATTTTTATTTTCAAATATATTTTTTATTGTCACTGTATATATGCCTTCAATAATTGCATAAATTATACCTAATAAAATTGAAGATATTATAAAATATGCTAAAATCGATGGAAGGACAGGCATTAAATCTTCAATTGATTTTATGTTGGCCGGTATATCAATATATGACCTGGCTAAATAATCCTGCAATCTGGAAAATAAAACCAGAAATATCATCGGAAGCAAGATAATAGGCTTGCTTCGAATGATTTTAAATGTTTCGTTCAATACTTCTTTTTTATTAACTTCTTTATTCATTGATACCACCTCTAACTTATTTCTAACAACTCACCAGACAGTTGGATTATATTCAAATTTGAATTCATCCACCTTCTCAGGCGGCAATCCAAGTTTAACAAACATTTGTTTGAAAATACCTCGATATTCTTCTTCCGGGATTTTCTCACCTGGGCTGAGCTTGATCTCAGGAACCACGCCTCCCAGCCGGTCTATTTTAATTGTATACTCGTGCCCCTTGTCCTTTAAGATTATCCTTACGTTCGGAACAAGTAACTTTAAGAACCCTGTCTTTTTGTTCCCATTGTAGAATGTTTCTTGAAACCCGCCTGCTCCAGTTTTTAGAGGAATGTTCGAATTCGGGGTTGTCCTTTTTAAATCGGAATACACCGCAGCAATATTGATCTCCTTTTTTATACTAATCATTCCGGGGTATTCTTGACGTTTAATGATAGAGTCTTTGAGCAACGTCAAATAATTTCTTGATTCCTGATCATTTATACCAAATATCAACCTGAACTTTTCAACGATCCATTCATCTGGTGGAAGATACTCTGCCTTAAATGGTTCATAGGATCGATCTTCATTATAGAATAATATATCTGTGGCGCCTTCATTTTGTTCTGCTGAAAGATGAATTTTTTCGTTAAAAAAATATCCAGCTGATATAAATCTATAATCCCCACCGAACATTTCGTCCAATTCTTTTATACCGGGCGGATGCACACCGAGTTCTTGTTTTACATTGTGATAATAAGGTCCATCGACCTTGTATCCGGCTTTTTGTGCATTGGAGATAACTTCATCGTAGTTAATTTTGCCAAGATTGCTTCCCTGTGTCTGTGTTAAATAATTGGCTTGATCTGAAGAGACAAGAATAAAAGCAAAACTTGCAAAAATTCCTATTAATAAATAACCTATTGCCAATGCTAAGGTTATGGCAGCTTTTTTCGATTTAGACCATTTCTTATTTTTCCATATCCATACAGCTGCACCTATAATTCCCAACCATAATAATATCTGTATTAATATTGGTATAAGTATAATAAGATCAATCATATTAGACACTCCAGGCATCTTGCCCCATGTTTCCTGCCGATTCCCCCAATTACTATTTTAGTTTTGTTCAAAGTTATCACCTTTTTTTATTTAACCTTAAACGAATTCACAACATTGTCGAAAATTGCTTCGGATGTGTTAAATGAAGTTTCGTTATCAGCAAAACCATAATCGAATTCATAAGCCATGCCATCAACAATGAATATTACCATTTTTGATTTAGTGCCGGACTCGTTACGTGTTATTTCATACCCTTTGAGGTTATTCACATTAAGGTCGGTTTCGTTGGTTATAGATCCATTAAATGCTTCTTTCCATACACTTTTTGCCTCATTTGTATCTTTCCAGACAGATGTTTTGGCTATGTATGTGATACTCGTTCCTTCGGATGGTTTAGTAAACATAACCACTGTTTTAAAGCCTTGCTCAGATGTGACTTCATCAGACTTGTGCCTTCCCCACGTTTCAGGATATTCATAGTATCCTTGTGATACATCGGATGGACCGGGATGTATACATCCACTTATCAATATAATTCCAACAACTCCTATTAACAAGAGTATGGATATACACCATTTTTTTGTATTTATTTTCATAATTAATTTTTTCCGTGTCATATTTTCACTTTTGCTGCCCATTATTTCGTTCCTAAATTTCATATTATATCACTACTCATTACGTCCTTTACCATTTTAGTCATCATTTTTCTTGGCATAAATTTAAATAAAAGGATCTGTAATTTGTTCCCAAAACCAGCTACAACTAACCTATCTCCTTTTACCATTGCTTGATAACCTATTTCTGTTACGGTTTTAGCGTCCATTACTCCCTTTTTGAACAATTTAGTATCTTCCATATGTGCTTTCCTGGAAAATTCGGTCTTTGTTGCTCCGGGACATAATGTGGTTACGCTAATTCCTGTTCCCTGGAGTTCTTCTGCAATAGCTTCCGAAAAACTCAGGACAAAAGCTTTAGTAGCACAATATACGGCATTAAGCGGCCCACCAGGTACAAAGGAACCTGTGGAACCAACATTCAGAGCATTCCCATATCCTTTTCTTAACATTCCAGGTAAAAACAACTTTGTCAGATGAGTTAGCGATACAAGATTGACCTGGATCATTTTCAGCTCTTCCATTAAGTCTATTTCAGAAAATGGTCCATATACATCGAATCCAGCATTGTTGACAAGAACATCGATCTGAATGGATTCTTGTTGAATTTCATCAAAAATTTCCTGTGGAGCTGTTGCAACAGACAAATCTTTTGAGATAATCTTTACTGATATCCCAAAATTTCCTTCTAATTCATCAGCTAATTGTTTGAACTTTTGTTTGTTTTCTTGCTACCAATACAAGATTGTAGCCATTCTTTGCAAATAACTTGCTGAATTCGTACCCAATGCCACTGGACGACCCTGTTATTAATGCTGTTTTTTTCTCTTTTAAACCGTTATGAGTGTTATTGTTCACCATATAATTTAAACCTCAATTTTTCCCGGACAAACTCTATTTGTAATTAGAACGTCTTAATACTTAAAATTGCCTATTAATAGTCAAGTTAGTGTTTTTTATGACTGGATTAGTAAAAATAAACAAAATACATACTTTATAATTACTGATTGTATAATGATTATAAAAGCATAACTGTATGAATTTATACGCATAACCTCCATGCAATAGTAAAAGGCAATTTACGACTGAAGATGTAAGGATAAAGTTAAGCAGACTTTATCCGATTTGTGAGGGTGATGTGTCAATAGTATATATGTCACGGTCAAAGCCATCACTCCTCAATACCCATGTCACAAAAGCTATCTTTGAACCATCAGGATTCCACTCAATGCTCTCAATGCTCTCTATGCCCCCTGCATTAACTTTTTCAAGCAGTTTTCTATCGCTTCCATCTTCATTCATCATCCATATCTCAATTGTTTGAGTTTCGTCTACGTTTAGAGAACTTTTTTTATAGGAAGAATATATTACCTTAGACCCATCCGGGCTCAACCATCCCTCTTCATTGTTGTCAGGAATGTCTGTTAATTGTTTTTCATTACTTCCATTAATATTTACCATCCATACATCATACCCTTTACTTTCATCAGGAATGTAAGGTGACCACCAGTATTCAGGTTGCATTCGTACAAAGGTTATCTTATTGCTATCACGACTCCATTTAGGGATAGTATTGTAACCAACAAAAGAGGTCAATTTCTTACTATCTCCTGTTTCCGTATTGATTACAAAAATCTGCTCAGCAGCTCCCGCGTCTGAAAGTTCAATCGAAGGTACAGCTACATATTTTCCATCATTACTCCAGACGACATCTTCCTTATCTAAGGAATGTACGATACCATAGCTCAAATGACCCAATAATTTCAATTCATTATCTTTCAAATCCCATATCCAGGCAGTTCTCTCATGCTCTTTAGCAATCAACTTTTTTCCTTTCAATTCTCCGTCTTGCAAAACGGGGATCAATTGTTCAGTTCCAGCTTTGTATCTAATCCATTTTCTTTCTTTTTCATCCCACACCCATGTGAAGCCAGTTTCTTCTAATTTAGTGAAGAAGATTTTTGTCTTTTCTGGATTCCAGGAAAGCATCTGATACATTAATGCCTGGGTACCTCCTATATAACTCAGGTCATCAACATACTCATCCTCAAGAGCGAGTTCAGCGATTTTTGTTTGATTTTTCCCGCCAATATCCACCATATAAATTTGCCAGATCCTTTTTGGCTTTTCACCCACGGGAAGTTTTGCTTTTTCTATTCGATCTATTTTGGTTACAGTCTCATTTCTCAGGTCAATATAGATATCTAAAGCCTGCCCTTCCTGTCTCAACTTGGTTGAATCTCCTGAGTTTGTCGTCATTACTGCTGTCATTACGACATTTGCTATATTGTCAGTTATTCCTATTCTCTTTTTATCATCTATATCAATACTACCAACAGGATATTCAAGTGCTAAAGCTTCTGCTTCTTCTCTTACTTTTGTATCTTTCCAGGCAATTCCCAGCACAGTGTTGGTCTGGCTTATCTCTTCCACATAAAACACCTTTTTCATATCCGGGCTAAGAACAATATTGGATATAAAATCAGGATGCACCTCAATCTTTACCAACTTTTCTCTTTGGATTCCTGTTGTGTTTATGCTGCAAATCCAAGTGTCTCCTCTAGTGTAGCCATCCGTCTTGATCGACTCAGTCAACTTGAAAAATATCTTACTTCCATCTGGACTCCATGAAGGTGAATATTCATCCAGAGCAGTTTTTGCCAGCGCCTCTGATTTATATGTTTTCTGTAATTCATTATATTCTTCTAAACATCCTGTAATTCCTATAACTGCCAGAATCGTCATTCCTATTATTATGCAAGTAAGTCTTTTTTTATTATTCATGATTATATTCAAATTTAAATTCATCCACTTTCATAATTTAAAGCTATTGTTCAATCCTCAGCGCATCCACAGGATTCATCTTTGCTGCATTCCTCGCTGGCATAACTCCTGAAAGCACACCTGTAATAATCGAAAAAGCAAGCGCGAAGATAATAAGCGATGGAGGGATAACAGTTGTCATAGCCACGCCCTGCCCTATCATCTGAGGCCCTATTGCTGTTATTAAAACTGATATCAGAATACCGACAGTTATTCCTATCACTCCCCCCACGACTCCGAATAACCCGGATTCAATAAGAAAAAGTTTCATCACTTCGTTATCAGTAGCCCCCAGGGCTTTTAGTAATCCGATTTGTTTTGTGCGCTCCATAACGGACATGAACATAGTATTTGCAATACCCACAGCGCCCACAAGAAGCGAAACAGCCGCAATTGAACCAAGGAACATTGTTATTGCCAGGGTGATGCTGCCTATCTGCTGCTGGATCAATGCAAAAGGAATAACGGTAAAATCCTTTGTCCTTGAATTTACATGGCGGGACATCATAAGCTTCTGATTAATATCGTCTGTCACCTTATCTGCTAAATTCTGGTCCGCAATTTTAACTGTGATGGATGAGAACTGTTTTCTCTCCTTAGGGTCAGTAATAACATCACGAGCCGAATCGGCAGGCATATATACGGCAGTATCAGTTCCGTCGAATCCACCTGACCGGGCAAAAATACCCACGACTTTGAATGTTTTTCCCGCTATCGTTATCGGCCTATTCTGGGTGATCGGCTGCAAAAAAAGATCATGAGCCAAAGAATATCCAATCACTACAGAATTTGAGTCCCCAGGCTGGAGATACCTGCCTGATTCAAGATCAGTAGTAATTGTGGAGCGCCATACTGTGGTATCAATCCCATTTATTGAGACAGAGGCCTTTTCATTACCCAATATTATATCAGACCTGCCAGAAACCACCCCACTTACGTAAAGAATACCGGGCACCTGTTTGATCATATTCACATCTTTATCTGTAAGATTCGATGTCGATGCCGCATAGACTGTTATAAGGTCTCCTCCAAGACTTCCAAGGCTCTTTTGTACGCTTGCTTGCATACCCGCACCGATAGAGATTATAGCCACGATCGCAGCCACCCCAATTACTATCCCGACTATAGTAAGCCAGCTTCGCATCTTACTTTTCCTGACGTGGCTTAACGATAACTTGAAAATGTCATACGTTTTCATGGTTAGAACCTATTAGTTTTATTCGAGATTTTTCATGGCCTATTTAGTTTCATTATCATTTCGACTTTCGAAATGAGGCTGTAATTTTTCCTCGCTGCCAATATAATACCAGTATTATCACAACAACCAGCAACCATGTAGTATAATTCGTACTGCTTTCACTTGCACCGGATTGTGATCCAGCCTGGGATAATTCCACATTAAGGAACTTTGTCATCGTGTGTCTTTGTCCGCTTGTATCGGTATATTGGATATCAAATTCAAGTGTGTTTCCATCCCCGGAAGTTTTCATTATCTGGAATATAGCAGATGTGTAATCACCAGGTTTTAAATTGCCGAGCACAGATGTACTGCTTCCGGTTACTGAGAAGTTATTCTGGCGCGGTAGGCTGACTGCTACAGCACTTGCGTCGCTAATCCCCACATTTGCGACATTGAGCGAAAAAGAGCCCAGGGTCTCAACATAGCTTGTATCAAAATCCGTAATTCCTGCGACAACCACTCCGATGGTATTATCGCTTGAATAATTATTCTGTCCCGTGATCTTTACAGGAATATTATAT
>Ga0172368_10000936_pt1 | contig 40945 bp, 48 predicted proteins | sample Lak11m_FD_114540 | JGI IMG/M metagenome (GOLD analysis project Ga0172368, IMG submission 114540) | Freshwater microbial communities from Kabuno Bay, South-Kivu, Congo - kab_022012_11m | ecosystem: Environmental > Aquatic > Freshwater > Lake | place: Democratic Republic of the Congo: South-Kivu... | reverse complement strand
TTGAAGCAATCGTTGTGAGATAATGGTCAAGATCCGTTTCGCAACTGGTAAAGTTAATGTACAGATATTGTGTCGGGTGAGGTTCAGTATGTGCTTTTTTTACAAGATGATAAGACTTGAAAGCTTCCGGCAAGGAAGATTATAAGGATCAAAAAATAGAATGTTCTCATCGGGTATTTAATGTTAAGATTTATGTCATCAGGTTGGTAAAATAATATGGATCGGGTCAATAAATTTCTCCGATTATTTCAGACAATGTTTCTTTAAATAGCGTTGCATTTGAGGCATGTTGAAGTAAAAATTGAATTTATTTTTTTGATCAGGAAATATTAATCAAGATCAACTTACACCATCGGTTATAAATAAGATTGACTATTGGTTTCAATTCAAACATTTTTATCTTTAACTCAATTTGGCTCCTGACCTTCCCTGAATTACGGAAACTATTGATTTTACTGGCGGTTAATCAGGGAGGATTGGTTGAGAAAAGATTATAACAGGGAGGGTTGGGGAGAAATTATGAATAATGCATGACGAATAACGAATAAAAAAGAAGGGCAGGGATGGTGCAGGGAGGGTGTATTTATCTGATCCTCCCTGTTGAAATATTTGATTATATTGATATTTTGAGAGATTAGGGAAGGTAGGGAGGATATTATCAGGAAAAAGAAGGTATTGGGGATCGCTCCTGGATGGCCCAGAGGTAGAGGCCGTCGGTTTTTCGTTTTTCGAAACCAAATTTCTTCAGGGCCTTACCCAGACGGATCACGGCACCCGGAGAGGTGGAAATACTGACATGTGCCCTTTCTGTTATGCGATTGAGTATTTGAGCCGCAGAAAGAAAATTGGTTGCTTCTGACAGGCGGATTTTCTGAAAGTAAGTAAGGAGTAATTCTTCTTCGGCAGTGTTTATTTGAAACTGCTCGTTGGATTGAGTAATGTCATCAATTTCTCTTTTATCGAAATAAAATTTGAATCCTTGTTGAAAAAGATCATAAGCCTGGGAATAAACCAAGCGAATATCCACAGAATGCTGATAATTGATTGCAAGAATTTCAAAACAAAGGAAACGGCGGGAACCTGTTGAATCGGTCAGGAATTGGCTGGAATTTACTGAACCCATAAAGGAGGCCCTGCGGGTGAAGGCTTCGATGTGATGGCCATATGCACGGCGCATCCGGATGGCGGATTTTGTTATTATTTCCTTAAAGGCGCCGATCTCGGAACGGTTCATGTTTTCAAGTTCATCCATGTTAATAAACATGCATTCGGCCAGGTGAATAAGGGTATCCTTGTTATTGGGATTGATGGTTCCTGAGAAGATGTAATCATTCAACTCCGGCGGACAAAGATTGAGCATCCAGGTTGTTTTGCCTATGCCCTGGGGGCCGGAAAGAATGATGGCCGTATGGTTAACGGTTTTAGGATCCAGGACAGCGGCTACACTTGCCACCAGCCATTTTTTGAAACACTTACACCACAATTCCCGGGAAGTTGTAGTAATCGTTTCGGCCAATTGGTTGATATAGTCTGTTTGTCCATCCCAAAGAGGCAGTCTAAGGAAATAATCACGAAATGGATCAAAGAAAGCACTGAAATCGGAATAAAGGATACTTCGCAATAAACCGATAGAGCATTTGAGGTTGTTTTTCAAGAGTTCACGGAGGAGAGAGTTTTCGAGATAGTCGGTGAGGGGGGTGTAGGCGTGATGGTCGTGACGTTCGAGACGTTCGATATGGTCGGGAGAGAGTTTGCGGATTTCGAGTTTGGAGGTGACAGTGTTGTATCGTAACTGGTAATGGCTGGAGATGTAGGTTTCGATGGTATCGATCAGGATTTTACGCTTTTTTTTCCTTATCTGAGATTCATCCACTATTGTACCAGAAACCGGATCGGGTGCAGGTGCAATTGTAAAATTTGGTTTATTGAATTCCTTTGTGGGACTGGAATTGATCTTTTCTGGATTTTCCGGAGCCTGCCGGAGGTTAAGTGTGGTCACTTTTGAAATATCGATTCCTTTATCTCTTGCGAAGTAGAAGAAGGTAGCGGCGGTCACCCCGTAGCCATCCGATTTCAGACATTTATCGAACTGGGCATTGGTTTCAGCATGATCATATTTTGGATAGTACCGACTGATCCGGTGAAAGTATTCTCTTCCCTCCTCCCCAATCGAATTGATCAGGGCAAAGGCAATACGGACCCAGTCGTGGTAGTTGGCCGTGATATCAGTCTGGCAGGCTTCGATTTTCCTGACAACTTTTTCGATATCATCTTCGACACAATTAACAAGTGGCTTAAAGATAACAGACGATGGATTCAGGTACAATTGTTCATCCCAGGAGACAAAACAAAGACGGGTAATGTCTTTACCGGATGGATCGATTTTCACCTGACAGGATTGATCACTGATTTTGAGGTGTCCCTCGTAAAATGATTTGACCTGGTTGAAAACAACTTTATGGTGAACAGGCCGGGAGAATACCTTTACCAATATCTTAAGCCCGTGACCGCTCGGACTTATAAAACAGGCATGGGTGTTTGGAATGTCCTCTACACTGCTTCTCGTTGAGCAAATTTGTTCGCGGGCAAGTTTATCGATGTCAAGGATGATTAGACCGGAATATTCTTTCAGAAATTCTATTTTCCGACCACCTTCGAAGAGGCCGCTGGGAGTAAAGGCAGGTAAAGATCTTTTCGCGTCATTGTATTCATCCGTTTTACCCTGCCGGATTAATTCCCGCAATGCAAGGATCCTGGATTTGTACTTACCGATACGGATATGTTCCAGGATCACCGAAATGTCAGGATTTTCGACGACCTGGTTGAAATTCCTGAACATCGAAACTTTCATAGCCTATCCTATTGTTTCTTGTTAAAAGCTTTGTTGTAGTGCCGGGTCAGATGATCTTCGATATCGGACATACGGAAATAAATCTTTCCGCCAATCTGGCTGAACGGAAGTATGCCATTATCGCGGTAGGCCTGGAGAGTCCTTTTAGAAATCTTCAGAAGCTGACAAGTCTCCTGAATATCAAGCCAGGGTGGATTGAGTGTCGGAGGATTGGATTTTGCATCCAGCTTTTGATCGATGTGGTTAAGCGTGTCGATTACACGTTGAAAGACGTTGTTGAGAATTTCGGTTGTATCCATAAATGAAGAAATTAAAAGTTTATGAACGCAAAAGTAAACTCCGGATAGCCATTGCGGTAGTTGCTGACCATCAGCAACCCCAGGTCTGATTTTTGATTTTTATCAGCAACCTATCAGTAACCCACAGGAAAATTCTTTACAAGATACTATGCTTAGATCGTTAGTGGAGAGGGAGGGAGAAAATCAAAGGTAATTACTCCAGGATGTGATCACGGTCGGTCGATATCATTTTAATAATTTCTTTAAACTTTCCTTCCAAGCAGTCAATAGCGGACAGATCGGGAGTAAAATATTTATTGCGTAAAGAAGTGGAGCTGATGCTTTCGCGATTTTTTGATTGAAAATTTTCGGTAATCCAAATTATGAGCTCTTTATTCCATCGGGGAGGAATATCCAGGATATTTGATTTGGCAAGGATCCGGAAAAGATAAGCAATCTGAGAAACATTGAGATTCGTTTTAATGGGATTATTTTTGTTTGATCCGGTGACCTTTGAAAGAGTGTGTGACTCTGTATTAACTGCCAGTGATTGCAAGAGTAGCTTATGAATCAAATCGAGACGGTCGATGGATTCGTACAGAACCTCCAACCATACTTCAGCAAAACGAACTGCTTTGAACCGTATACACTGACCGAAGAGAATAAGGTCTCCATTTTTCGGACCGAGGAGTCTGCAATTGATAAATGATTTGAAATGATGTTCGCGGGTTTGAATAAATTCTTCATTTTGGAAAATAAAGCGTTCATCCTCGACAATCCGGGTCAGATCTTCGAGCTTGTTCCTGATATACTCCAGATGTGGTTCCCAGTAATGCTCATGTACCATAGACAATGAATCACGGAGTTCGATCATGGATGGTTCAATTATATTGAAAAGCAACCTACGAAAAGTGTCCGGATCATTACAGTCGTTAACCGAGGTAATCCTGACACAATAAAACCTATCTTTTCCTGAACTTGTTTTTTTTGTTGTATAATTTATAGTAATGGACCTACTTTGATCAATAATCGGTTGAAAAATATACTCGAATACCTGTAGCGGCGTGTTATGTAGGGAGAAAGGAGACTGCGGCTTCATAAAATGATCAATATCCTACATCCAGGAGTGTTTTCTTTCCATATCGTATTTTTTGCTTTAACAATGGTTCATCCCAGGAATGGAATGATGGTAAAAAGAAATGACAGAACATTACCCTAATATGTTGCAAGGGTAATAACAATTTATATTGATTCAAAATAAACCAGGGCTTACTATTGAAAATATGCTGGAATTTTAGAGGAGGAAGAAAAAATTAACTATGGTTTCAGTTGGACATTTCCATTCTTGAAAGGATAATAGATTGAATAACCTTGCAAGCAACGATCCTGGATTACCTGAATCAGATCCCATCGGGAATTTGAATATTTACCTGCTTACTCACTAAGCCGGGGAATGTACTCGCGGGGACTTATCCGGTAATCAATTGGTTTGCGTCATCAATAACTGAAGTATCGAATTCGTCGAGGTAAATCTGGGTAGTTTTAATATCCTCATGTCCGAGACCTTCGGAGATAACACTGATCGGAACATTCAGGTCCTTTGCAATCGTTGCCCAGGAATGACGCGCGACATAGGAAGTCAGACGACCCTGTATTCCGCAAGCTTCGGCGATTTTGTTCAGATACTTATTGAAAGTTTTTCGGGAATTGTATAAATCCATTTGTTGAAGCTCGGGAGTATCACGCTTAAGGATCGGGAAAATCCTGTCATCGGGACCTTTGGCTTCCGTATAAAAATTCAGAATCTTGATCGTTGGCTCGATCAGTTTAACGGAAAGAGGTTTGCCGGTCTTGGATCGCCGGTAGTAAATCCGGTCATCAACGATATCAGAAATCTGAAGTTTTGCAATATCAGCAAAATTCATTCCGCGGTTGAAAAAGCTGAAGAGAAAAATATTCCGGGTATGCCAGAGAGCTGAACCGGGTATAAAGTCCATGGCTTTGATATTGTCCATATCCGTTTTGCGGATGGCGCGTTTACGGGTTTTGGTCTCTTTAATCGAGTAGCTGGTAAAGGGATAATTTTCACGCCTGGCCTTACCTTCTTTAATGGCACGGTTGTAGACAGCCCTGACCGTTCGGAGGTAGAAACTAAGTCCATTAAGCGAGTTTCCTTCAATTGAGAGAAACTTTGATTCAATGGCTTTGAGCATTTTATAGTCGATATCAGCAAACGCAATATCCTTAAGACCGGTCATACGTTCCATAAAATCCAGAGCCTGCTGATAGACTCCGGCATTACCAAGTTTTCTGGCCTCCCTCAGTTCGGCAATAATTTTTTCGGTCATTACTTTAAAAGAGTGCTGAGTCTCCTTCCGGGTGACCAGGTTCTTGAGCTCAGTGATTGAAAGTTCTTTGATTTCCCCGGAATCGATCAGTTTATCAAGAATTTCCTGGGCCTTCATCTGCTCGGAATGGATGTGATTATTAACGCGGGTAATATTCTTAAAAACTTTGGATTCTTTTTTTATCATGCAGGTAACCGGATCCCAGGCTTCTTTTGGGATTGAATAATCCAAAGGAATCGTGCGGGAATTTCTGTTAAATACGACTCTGAGAACAATCGGGTATGTTTCATCACTGAGTTTGCGACGAATATCGAGATTGATATTGATTGATGCTTTCATTTTTGATGTTTGGTTCGTATTATAACAGGATTAACTCCAATATCATCATTTATCCGGTTTGTACTTTAAAGGAATAGAAAATTTACTTTACTGGAGTACGATTTAAAATTTGCACAACAATTTGCACAACAAATATACGAAAATGTTGCTTTTTTTTGCTTTTGATTGCAAAACAAATGTTTGGGGGAAAATAAAAAAAAGCCCGGAAAACCTTGTTTTACCTTGATTTTCCGGGCTTTTCAGTGCAATTTGGCGAACTTCGCGTTGAGCGGAAAACGGGATTCGAACCCGCGACCCTCAGCTTGGGAAGCTGATGCTCTACCAACTGAGCTACTTCCGCGAGGCGGGAGTGGGTGTGGGTGTGGGTGTGGGTGTGGTGCAAATTTAGCATTTTTGTTGATTGATAAAGCCCTCTCTTGCTTTTTTGCAATTTTCATCGATTTCATCAATCGTAAGATTGACATCACAACAAAAGGCCTCCCCTCTCTGATGCTCACCGCAGAAATTGATCTTTCTATACGCAATTCTTTGTATATTAAGCAAATGTCGTACAGAGATATTGTCGGTAGTAAAATTTTTCCCTCCCGATCCGCATGCAAGGGTCATCGACGGGGTTAGCCCGTTATACAGACCTCCAAGAGCTCCCTGTGATGAAGGAGTGTTGACAACGATCCTACCTGCATTCAGGGCATGGGCAAAATAACGAATCTTTGCATCATCATTCGAGAAGATACTTACCGTATGCCCCAGCCCTCCATGTTCGTTGATGCGTCTGCACATTGCGATACCCTCATCAAAACTCTCCACTTCATAAAAAGCAAGAATGGGTGCAAGTATCTCAAGTGAAAGAGGCCATTGTATTCCTACCTGGTGTTTCTCTAATTCTGCGATCAGCAGGTTGGTTCCTTCGGGCACTTCAAAACCTGCTATCCTGGCAATAGTCATTGCAGGTTTTCCGATTATCTCCGGGTTCATCGAATGTTGTGCAGTATTGATTGCAACTTTCCCGAGTTTCTCAATTTGTTCCGGTGTAAGAAACCATGAGCCCTGCTTCTTAAATTCTTCCCTCACCTCCCGTGCATTAAATTTTGAAACAACCACTGCCTGTTCACTTGCACAAATGGTTCCGTTATCAAAAAGTTTTGAAAGCAAAATCTGATCAACTGCAAAAGCCACATCCACGCTCTTCCCAATATATACCGGGACATTTCCGGGTCCGACCCCAATAGCAGGATTTCCTGAATGATAGGCTGCTCTGACCAGGCCGACGGAACCAGTGGCGAGAACAAGGGCAGTTCGTTTATGGCTCATAAAAGCCAGCACCTGCTCCCGTGTTGCCCTTGGGATCCATTGAATGCAGTTTTCGGGAGCGCCTGCTTCCAAAGCTGCCTCATAACATAACCTTGCAGCTTCATTTGTGGATTTCCTTGCAGCGCCATGTGGAAAGATTATGATCGGATTTCTTGATTTCATGGCGATCAATATCTTGAAAAGCGCCGTAGAAGTAGGATTTGTCACAGGGGTAATTGCAAATATCGGTCCCATTGGCCGGGCAATTTCGGTAACCAAATTCTCCGGATCCTCGGAAATAATTCCAACAGACTTTTGATCACGAATATCACGGTAAACAAACCGGGTGGCAATAATGTTCTTAACCACCTTGTCATGAAGATTGCCTATTCCGGTCTCTTCATAGGCAATTTCTGCCAGTTTCCAGCGATTGTTGAACCCGGTTCGATAAACCCCATAAACAATACGATCGGTCTGTTCCTGATCAAGCTTATCGAATGCATGTGCCGCATTAAGGGCCTTTTGTATTGTTTCTTCGACAAAAGGATCATTATCCATAATTCAGTTTATAAGTATTTATATATGCAAATATATGTTAAAAAGCAGTGTTACATTCGATCGGTAATACCTTGTATTCAGGTAAAAGCGAATTTGAAGATCCGTATCCGCTTAATGTCGGAATCATAACAGATTCATCTTTTTTTTGATAAATGGCAAAGGTACTTTTCTTATATTTACACTTTCTAACAAAATATGCCTATTCATTCTTACTTTGTATTATCTCTATTTACAATCCTGGGCATAATCCTTCTCTTAAGAATTCTGGTTCTGCGAAAGGATAGTATTAATTTTTTGGGAACTCCGTCTATTGATAATTTTTTTTTCATTTTCGGAAAACTAACTCTCTTTACCAATTGGGGATTCTTTATTTATAAAGCCATCTCACCCAAATCGGGATATATTCCTGTCCCGGTCTGTATATCATGGACTGCCACAATTCTCTTATTAATTGGAACCCTGATATTAATTACTGCCTTCTATAACCTTGGGAAGGCGCTGAAAGTAGGCCTCCCCACGGAAGAAACGCAACTCAAAACAAACGGGATTTACCAATATAGCAGAAACCCGCTATATCTTGGCGTTGATATTATAACCCTTGGATCCTGTTTATATTACCCTGATCTTATCAATATTTCGTTTGGGCTATTTGGAATTTATATTCATCATCTGATCATCCTTGGAGAAGAAAAATTCCTTGGTGAAACATTTGGAACTGAATGGGAGGTTTACAGGAAGAAAACAAGAAGATATTTTTAATTTTCATTTGTATATTTTAAATGATAAAAAAAACAACATCGGATTATACAAGACAGAATGGAGAGAATGATCTTAAATCCATCCTTGATATATCTGAAAGAAAATCCATTGAGGAAAAACTTATTGAAAGCCAGCGTGTTTTAACAACGCTTCTTGGTAACCTGCCCGGTTTTGTATTCCGTTGCAGGAACGATAAATCCTGGACAATGGAATTTATCAGTGATGTCTTCATTGAACTGACCGGATATCAGCCTGAAGATGTGATGAACCATAATAAAATAACTTTTGCAGAAATTATTTTCGAGGAGGACAGGCAACGAGTTTGGGGTGAAGTTCAGGAAAAAATTTTCAATCAAAAGCCCCTTACTCTGGAATACAGGATTAAGACAATAGATGGAAAAATAAAATGGGTATGGGAGCAATGCAAGGGTATTTTTAACTCAGAAGATCAGCTTCTTTTTATTGAGGGTTATATTTCGGATATTTCTGAAGAGAAGAGACTTGAAACTACACGGCTCTCGCTTTTTGAGATCTCAAAGTCAGCCTATACATCTAAAACCCTGGATGAGTTCTTTACTTCCATTCATCATTTCTTAGGTGATATTATGGATGTGAGTAATTTTTTTGTTGCGATGTATGACAAAAAAACTGATACAATCTCTTTACCGTATGAAGTCGACGCAAAGGACAAGCATACTTCTTTTCCTGCCGGAAAAACCTGCACGGGATATGTGATCAGGACGCGTAAACCTTTACTTGCAGATGAATATCAAATGCGGGAACTTGTTAAACAAGGTCAGATTGATATTGTAGGATCGCCCGCCAAAGTATGGCTTGGGGTACCCCTGTTAGTGTCGGATGAAGTTATCGGGGTTATAGTTGTTCAGAGTTACAATGATCCGAAACAGTATACAGTCAAGGAACTGGAATTACTGAAGTTCGTTGCTGACCAGATCGGTATTCTTATTTCCAGGAAAAAAGCCGAAGATTCTTTCCTGAAGGAAAGAGCATACCTCGATCAGCTGTTTGAAGGGAGCCCGGAAGCAATCGTTATGATTGACAAAGAAGGAATTGTCACCCTGGTTAATTCAGAGTTTACAAATATTTTTGGGATTGCAAAGGAAGAAATCAAGGGCCATAATATTGATGATTTTATTACTGACGCTGAAATCTATGATGAAGCTAAAGAGATCACAAGAAAGGTCGGTGAGGGAGATATTTCCGAATTAGAAACATTACGAAAACATAAAGACGGACATCTTATCGATGTTTCAATTCTTGTTACACCGATCTGGATTGACGGAAAGATTATAGGAAGTTATGGTATTTACCGCGAGATAACTGACCGGAAACGTATCGAGAAGAGCTTGATTCTGGCAAAAGAGAAGGCCGAAGAATCGGATAAACTCAAATCCGCATTTCTATCTAATATGTCGCACGAGATACGTACCCCGATGAATGCAATCCTGGGGTTTTCAACTCTCTTATCTGATCCCAGTCTGACTGAAGGTGAAAAATCAGAATATGTACAAATTATCAAAGAACGTGGAAACGATCTTATGCGGATAATAGATGACATTATCGATGTGGCAAAGATTGAATCTGGACAAATAAAGATCGAGATCAAAGAATGTTTTGTAAATATCTTACTTACTACTCTCCATGTTACCCTGAATGAAGTCAAACGTAAACACGCGAAAAATAAAATCATTCTGAATTGCCTGCCCGGAAATTCCGATAAGAATTTCAGTATCCTGATTGATAGTAACAGGCTCAGGCAAATAATGACCAATCTTATTGAGAATGCTTTAAAATTTACAGAAGAAGGCGCTGTGGAATTTGGTTATACCTTAAAGAACGGTGGGATCGATCCAATGATCGAATTTTTCGTACGTGATACAGGCATCGGAATTTCACAGGAGATGCATGATGTCATCTTTGAGCGATTCAGACAGGTAGATAATACAAACACGCGCAGGTATGGGGGCACAGGACTTGGTTTGACAATCTCAAAGAATCTTGTCAGATTGCTTGGCGGCGATATCAGGATCGAGTCGGAAAGAGGAAAAGGCACATGTTTTTTTATCACGTTCCCAATGCAAAAGACCTCTACAAAACCTGAACCAATTGCTCAAACAGATATAGAATCCAAGCTTGAAATCAAATGGTCGGGAAAGGTTGTCCTGGTTGTTGAGGATGAGGAATCTAATTATTTTCTGATTGACAGGATGTTGAAAAGGTCAGGTATAACAATCCTCTGGGCCAGAAACGGCAAAGAGGCAGTTGAGATGTGCAGGGACGGAAAGATCGATGCCGTCCTGATGGACATCCGTATGCCTATCATGGATGGATACGAAGCAACTCAGGAGATCAAAAAAGATAAAAAGGATCTACCCATCATTGCCCAGACTGCTTATGCATTAAAAGGTGAAATGGAAAAAAGTCTTGCGGCAGGATGCGATGCATACATCTCAAAACCCATTGATGCACACGAACTACGCGCTACCCTGAACCTATACCTTAAGTAACGAGTTAAAATGACTTCTGAGAGTCACAAAAAATTTTCCTTCCGAAACCGGCTTGTCAGCTTCCGGTATGCATTTAATGGGATCTTATGTGTACTCCGTCGCCAACATAACTGTTGGATCCAGATCGTCATTTCTTTATTGGTTGTTTTTGCCGGATTCTACTTCTCTTTGTCCAATTTCGAATGGACCGTATTGGTTTTAGCAATCGCCTTGGTTCTGTCACTTGAAATGATCAATTCTGCCATTGAATACATGGTCGATCTTGTATCGAAAGATTATAATCCTGTTGCAGGAAAAGTCAAGGATGTTGCTGCCGGGGCTGTTTTAATTGCCGCAATATTTGCCATAATAATCGGTTTGATCATCTTTATCCCTAAAATTTTTAAGTTATGAAGAATTTAGCAATTTTAGTATTATATGGACTTTTAACCGGGTGTATTTCATGTTCACGGGGAGAAAAAAAGCAATTGAAAGAAGATGCTCCGATTATCGAACAGCAAAAGCAAATATTGAAAAGCAATATCATGTCCCCTGAGGTCTTGTGGCGTTTTGGCCGAGTCAGTGAAGCCGAAGTATCACCTGATCAAAAAAAGGTGCTTTATGGGGTTACTTTTTATGACATCAGCCAAAATAAAGGGAACCGGGAATTATACATTATGAACATCGACGGCAGTGATCCCAAAAAACTTACTAATTCAAAGTTCAGTGAATACCAGGCTACCTGGCGTCCCAACGGAAAGAAGATTGACTTTTTATCCACCGAAACGGGATCGATGCAACTCTGGGAAATGGATCCGGATGGAAGTAACCGCAAGCAAATCACTAAAGTGGAAAACGGAATTGGAGGATATAAATACTCCCCTGACAGTAAAAAGTTTGTTTATGCTGCAGAAGTCTTTCCGGAAAAGCAAATGAAAGAACTATATGCAGATTTACCAAAAGCAAGCGGTAAGATATATACCGATCATATGTACCGTCATTGGGATACATGGGTTGAATCGTATACTCATCTTTTTATTGCCGAGTTTACCACCGATCTTATTTCCGGTGGGAAAGATATTTTAGTAAATGAACCTTTCGAGTCTCCATTGAAACCCTTTGGGGGAATGGAGCAGATCTGCTGGAGCCCGGAGGGAAAGGTAATCGGATATACCTGTCGGAAAAAGAAAGGAGTTGAATACACTAATTCGACCAATTCCGACATTTATCTGTATCAAGTCGAAACAGGTAATACAACCAATCTCACCGATGGTATGATGGGATATGATATAAATCCGGTTTACTCCCCGGATGGAAAGAAAATTGCATGGCAAAGTATGGAAAGAGATGGGTATGAATCTGATAAAAACCGTTTGTTTGTCTATGACTTTGAAAGCCGGTCAAAAACCGATTATACAAGGAACTTCGATCAGAATGCCGAGAACATAACCTGGAGCGAAGATAGTAAGTCAATTTATTTTATCAGTGATTGGCATGCTACGGATGAGATTTATAAGCTGGATTTGACCGGTAATAAGATAAGTAAGATCACTGATGGCATTCATAATTATACAAGTGTTATAACAGCCGGTGATAAGCTTATCGCAACGCGCGTCTCCATGTCGAAACCGGCTGAGATATATTCAGTTGATCCTGTGTCGGGAAAGGATACCCAATTGTCAAACGTTAACACGGATGTGCTTAATCAACTGACTATGGGTAAAGTTGAAAAGAGATGGATCAAAACCTCTGATAACAAAGCTATGCTGACATGGATTATTTATCCTCCAAATTTTGATCCGGTCAAAAAATATCCTACCCTTTTATATTGCGAAGGTGGCCCTCAAAGCACTGTCAGTCAATTCTGGTCTTATCGTTGGAATTTTCAGATGATGGCGGCCAACGGATATATAATTGTAGCTCCTAACAGGAGGGGACTGCCAGGTTTTGGTATGGATTGGAATGAACAGATAAGCGGCGATTATGGAGGACAGAACATGAAAGATTATCTTTCGGCTATTGATGCCATGATTAAAGAACCTTTTGTCAATAAAGACCGGCTGGGTTGTGTCGGGGCAAGCTATGGAGGATTCTCCGTTTTCTGGCTTGCAGGAAACCATAATAAACGTTTTAAGGCATTTATCGCTCATGACGGTATGTTCAACCTGGAATCGCAATACCTGGAAACCGATGAGATGTGGTTTGTCAACTGGGATCTGGGTGGACCGTTCTGGGACAAAAATAATAAAATCGCCCAACGCTCTTATATGACTTCCCCTCACCGGTATATTCAAAACTGGGATACGCCGATCCTTGTTATTCACAGTGAACTTGACTACAGGATTGCGATAACTCAAGGCATGCAGGCATTCAACGCTGCAATCTTACGTGGGATCCCTGCTGAATTCCTATATTTTCCTGATGAAAATCACTGGATTCTGAAACCACAAAATGGGATTCTCTGGCAAAGGACATTCTTTAACTGGCTGGATAAATGGCTAAAATAATTTTACCGGATATCATATCTGGCGAGGATCTCCTCCCAGGCATCACCATCAATAGTCCTTAATAAAACCGGATTTATTTTGTCAAGCAATTCAGGGTGTTTATTGCTTACAAGGAAACAGAAGTACTGTAAATTCAGATCACTCGGGAATACTGCAATAACATTTTTCTTAAAATATTTGTTGACAAGGTATTTTATCATCGTTTTATCCCCTACAAAGGCATCAATCAATCCTACATCGACTGAAGTGAGTCCCTCGTACATATTTTTAAAGACCGTATGGCGTATTTTGTTCCGTTCAAGGGTTTCCTCATAACCTGATTTATACAGTACTCCTACTTTACAGGAAGTTAAATCATTTGTGTTCTTGATCTCCGATTGCAGTGTCGTTACAGTAAGTTGTGATGAGACAACCCCTGCCGCCAAGAAAAACAGGGCAATGGCAAAAAACATCCAAAGTATTGCAAGTATCCTACCAAGAATGGTTCGGGGTATTTTATCCCCATATCCGACTGTCGTCATGGTTACGAGAGCCCACCAGATGCCATCCAGAACACCTTTGAAACCAGGACGGAATTGTCCTGAATTTTTCTTCCGTTCTGCAAGCCAGATGATGACAGCAAATAGCGACGCTACACCAAGAATTGAAAATAACCATTTGATAATATTCCAAGAAATCAGGTTCTGCATAACATGAAAAAAGGGAGATGTTTTATCGATCCTTGTTGCGATTCCCATGTTGGAGATATAAAATGGCAAGGTTATCTTATATTTTTTCAGTCTTTCATTTGTAACTGTAAAGGGGCAAATTGACAGGTCGATCTTTCCGGTATTCAGGTCTTCCATAATGCTATCGGTTGTTTGATAATACTGGATTTTATAGTCCAGTCCAAGGGTATCACTGATAATCCTCCACAAATCGACACTCACTCCCGATAACCTTCCGTTTTCAAGGAAAACATAAGGAGGGCTAAAAGTGACTCCAATCCGCAAAGGCGCTTCGTGTTCAGTTTTTTTTGAAACCGCGGTGAAAACAAACAATAATGTCAATACTGATACCAGGGAAAATCGTTTCATAGGTAAGGAATAAACGATAAAATTAAAAAACCTGGAGAATATACTATTTCCCTCGACCCTGGATAATGATAAGAATTGTATAGATTAATATTTTAAAGTCCATCGCCAGCGACATATTTTCGATATAGAGGATGTCAAATTTCAAGCGTTCAATCATCTGCTCAAGGTTCTCAGCGTAACCATATTTGACTTGTCCCCATGATGTGATTCCGGGTTTTACTTTATGAAGGAGCCGGTAATGCGGTGCTTGCTGGACGATCAAATCAATATAGAACGGTCGTTCAGGTCGTGGTCCAACAATACTCATGTCCCCTTTTAATACGGTATAAAATTGAGGAACTTCATCGATACGGAATTGTCTCAGGAATTTTCCGAATCTTGTAATACGCGGATCATTCTTGGAAGAGAGCTGAGGACCATTGAGCTCTGCATCCTCAAACATTGTTCTGAACTTATGCATAATAAACGGTCTGCTGCGCAATCCAAGACGTTCCTGTGAATAGAACACAGGTCCCGGAGATGTCAATTTAATCAGTACAGAAGTGATCAGCATAACCGGAGAAAGTAAAATAAGGCAAACAATAGATATAATAATGTCGAATATCCGCTTCAGGGTCATTTGCCAATCGGGCATTAAATCGGGGTAGATCTGAATAAGTGGCGCGTGGAAGATTGAGGTTGTCTTTACTGAACCCATGAGAATATCTTGCATAGCAGGAATAATTTTTATTACGACCTCTGTATCTTCAAGTTGTGTGATAATATTTTCAATCGTATGGTTTTCCGAATGTTCGATAGCAATAATTACCTCCTCAATTTTTTGTTCCTTCACTACCCGGTTCAGGTCGTGCAACCCACCAAGATGTGCCAGGTAATCGGCAAGTTTATAACTGTTATAACCTTCCACACTGACAAAACCGACAAATTTATTCCCGGAAGATTTTTCCTGGTTTTCAATCTCCTTATAGATGGACACCGCATTCCCGTTGCTTCCAATCATCAGGGTATTGAATCCGATGATCTTGTGATGTATTTTATAGGCTGCCAGCGATGTAAGCGTAAACCGGGAGCCTGCTGTAAAAAACAAATGCAGAAGAAACAGTGTAAAGAAAAATTCAGCATAGGTACGCTGAGTAATGATAACATCATCAAGGATCAGTGAAAAAAATATTATTGTAACCCCGATAAAAGTTGTAATCAAAGTTTGTGCAAATTCTTTAAGCCTGGCTTTCCGGTATATCTTCCGATAGGTTCCGATCAACAGGTAAAAAAACAACCAGGCAAAAGGTATCAGGGTTGTTCCAATATAAAGTTTTTCATCCTTCAGGACATCCTGAAAATGAGAAAAGATATCCGGATCTACTGCATACTTTCTATAGATAAAGAAAATTGACCAGGCAATGAATGCAGCCAGGTAATCAGCGACTACGTATTTTATAGCTTGGAATCGCTTATTCATTTCAAAGTCAATATTTTAAAATTATCGAAAAGGAGAAGATTCTGTGCAACACCTTCTGCCTTAAAAGTCCCCAGATAGATCCGGTAAGAGAATCCGGAATAGGAATTTAATGATGTTGTAAGATCAACGTATATTTTCTTCCAGGTATTATTGGTCGGATTTAAATTAATGATAGGGACCTGATACAAATTTGTTGTACCATATACTACAACACCAAGCGTAAGGATTGTATTAATGTTGAAATTCATTTCAAGGTATACCGGGGCTGCGGGTATCGGGTACTCGTCATGAGTCTGGGCTTCAAAGAAGTCGTGAGTTGAATCAAGCACAACCATTCCGGAATGTGATCCCTCATCTTTGAATGTCAGTGGAGAGTCGGCAGGAGTCTTTTGAATATAAGCTGAACTACGTTTCGTTGTATCAAGACTAAAGGCTATACCCTCGAAATTTTCAAGCCATACAAAACTGGCAGAATTCTGATAGACAGTTTTTAAAACCTTCAGTTTTGTTGTACTGTCGGGGGTCAATCGAATTTTAGTTACAATAGGTTGGTAATACTGATAGCTCACCCTGGTAGAGGCAATACCGTTTTTTTTGATCCCGGGAAAGATGGTTACCGTGTGAATCCCATTGTATAAAACGGGTACCCGGGCAGGCATCTGGAAGGCTCCGATAAGAACATCATCGACATATATCCAGGAATCGGTGATGTTCTGAGAATTGGTTCCCTGTGACGAAAAATTAGTGGTGAGATAAATGGAATCGATGCTTAGGTAGGCAGGGATTTCCTGATCACCGGAAAACTTCTCACAAGATGTATGCATCAGGGAGATAATAATTAAAAGAGATAAGAATGGTAGAGTTTTCCGATAAATCATAGAGTGAGATTTACTCAATCCCGTATTTTTAACGAAGATTACAGGTCGATATTGCTTATTATTTAAATAAAAGTAATCAACAAATAATGAACAGGGATCAGGAAATATTTGCCGAGGCAACATTGATCTTTTCAATAATCTTATGAGCTACCTCCAGAGCAATGTATCCATCGTTGATAGTTACGGAGGGAAGGGTATTGTTAACTATGGCTGCATAAAAGCTCTCCAGTTCGGTTTTAATTGCATTCACGGGTTTGACATCCGGTTTATCATACAATATCTGCTTCGTTCCTTTCCCGGGTCCAAGGTCCAGTATAAATCCCATTTGGGATTTGTGAACCGGATCGACATCTTTGATCCGGACGAACTCAACCTCTTTTTTCAGAAAATCGACAGAGATATACGCGTCTCTTTGAAAGAATCTTGATTTTCTCATATTTTTCAGAGAAATCCGGCTCGCGGTAAGATTCGCCACACAACCATTGTCAAATTCGATACGGGCGTTGGCAATATCAGGTGTATCGCTTACAACGGCCACTCCACTAGCACTGATCCTTTTAATGTTGCTTTTGACCACACTCAATATGATGTCGATATCATGTATCATCAAGTCGAGGATTACCGGAACATCCGTTCCCCTGGGATTGAATTGTGAAAGCCGATGACTTTCAATAAACATCGGGCGATCTATAAATGGTTCAACCGCAAGAAAAGCAGGATTAAACCGCTCAACATGGCCGACCTGAACCTTTACATTGGCTTCATTGGCAATCTTGATCAATCCGCCTGCTTCATCGATACTTGTTACGATCGGTTTTTCGATGAATACATGCCTGCATTTTTTAAGTGATTTTGAAGCACACTCAAAATGAGAAATAGTCGGTGTAACAATATCCACAACGTCCACGGCATCAATCAATGAATCGAGGGATCCGAATTTTGGCACATTGAATTCCTTTTCGACCTTTCCAGAAATTGAGGGATCAGGATCATAAAATCCGATGAAATTAAATTCCGGAATCTCTTTGATACATTTGATATGGATCTTACCCAAATGTCCGGCGCCTAATACACCGATTTTCAGCATAATTGTTTTTTTTTGTAAAGGTAGTTTTTTTAAAGCAACTGATTTTAGTATTTTCGTGAAAAAATAGGCCGTATTTAATATGATGACATACAAACTTGACGATTCATACAGGCATAAGGGTCTCAGGAAACAACTGATTCAGAGTATCCATATTAAGGGAATAACCGATCAGAAAGTTCTGGATGCAATGGAGATAGTGCCCAGGCATTATTTTTTCGATTCCTCATTTCTGGAATACGCCTATGAAGATAAACCTTTCCCTATCGGCGCCGGTCAAACAATTTCACAGCCATATACTGTTGCATTTCAAACGGAGCTTCTTCAAATCAAGAAAGGGGACAAAGTAATGGAGATCGGTACAGGATCAGGTTATCAGGCATGTATCCTGGCAGAGATGGGAGCCAAAGTTTATACGATCGAACGTCAGCGATCCTTGTTTACCAAGACCAGTAAATTTTTACCTGTCGCTGGGTACCCTGGCATTAAAACATTTTATGGTGATGGTTATAAAGGACTGCCTGCTTTTGCTCCATTCGACAAGGTACTTGTAACGGCTGCCGCACCTATTATTCCCGAGGCCCTCATCGGTCAAATGAAAATAGGTGGTATTCTTGTGATTCCACTTGGAATTGATGTGCAAACCATGACTGCTATAATTAAAATATCAGAAACTTCATACGAAAAAAAAGACCACGGCTTATTTCGCTTTGTGCCGATGTTGGAAAACAAAGCGAAGGACAAATAACAAAGACAATGAAAAACATTCTTTTCGTTATTGTACTACTCGCAATCGTGGGTTGTGCAGCAAAAAAAGTCAATTTTGACCAGCTTCAGGACCGGAATGGTCTTTATTATCTGGCAAATTCCGACAAAACCTTCAGTGGTGAAGTAGTCGCCTATACAAATGGCCGGGTAGAATTTGAAGGCGATTTAAAAGATGGCCTGAGAGAAGGAACATGGGTTTATTATTATCCTTCCGGACAGAAAAAAATGGAAGGGATGTACACATATGGATTAAAGGAAGGCACCTGGACCTATTGGAAGGAGAACGGCCAGCAAGATGTGATCGAAATTTACAAGATGGGTAAAAGGCTTGGCAATGATGGCAATCCTGAACCTGAATCTGCTAAAAAGGACTCCATAGTCAGGAAACCGGCTGAAGAGCCGGCAGCAAAGGTTGTTGAAAAGAAAAAGGAGGAGCCTAAGAAACCCAAACCTGTTGAATGGGAAAGGTTAAAAGGCGGACCGGTCAAGTACCTCGATGGGATTCCTTATACGGGACCCGTCATCAAACATCGTCCGGATGGGCGGCTGGAACTGACCGGTGAATTTTATGAAGGTCGACGGTCAGGGAAGTGGACTACCTATGATCTCTTTGGTAATCCAAAGGTCAGGTATTACTAGATGAACGCGGGCGAATTCTTTTCCAGGCCGAGTATCCAAGTCCTATTGTCATCAGAATGGTTCCGATCCATAATACATTAATGTACGGATTCATAATAACTTTGATAACTATAAAATCCGGATCTTTACCAAAATGAGCTATATAGGTATAGTAATCGCGGTTTATAAAATGTTGGGTTGCTGGATTATAAACTGCACCCATCCTTGGATGTATATTGACTGAGGGGAAGAGGCTAAATTCTTTCATAAACTTACCATCCCTGTAACTTAAGAAATCGATCCGGTAATCGGTTTCATTTCCTTTTATCCTGTTAGTTACATAGGTGACATAAAATCCACCCATATATAACGTATCGGCCCTGATCAGCATCAGGTTTTCCGCATTACTTTTCGCATCCCCCAGGTTATATTTAGAAGTATTGGAAGAAATCGTGCTTGAATTTGAGAAAGTGATAATTGTTCCCAGCAGAAAAACGGTAAATCCAACGTGGGTAATTATCGCACCCACATTTCTTGGTTTTGCAGTCTGAAAAACAAGGTTATAGATGGATGATATTATGGCGAACAGGATGAAAAAAAGGAAAAGTATAAAATTCATCTTTGTAATTATACCTGCAACAATGAACGGAATACAAAGAATAGCAGAGATACATAGAGGAACCATCATCTTCCTGAAAAATACTTTTGGTTGATTGGTATTGTAACTCAGGAACTGGCAGAATGCAATAAATCCGGCAATCAGTAAAGCAAATGGTGTTTGCCACTTATTGTAAAACCCGATGGAATCAGTAGGTGGAGCAATATTAGTTCCAAAAATGCTGTTAAAGACAGGAATTGATGTCGTGAGGATAATTTGAAATGCGCCTAAGACTACTATTGTCGAACCAAGAAACATCCAGAATTCACGTGACAGAAGCTCTTCTTTTTTCTTTATATACAGTTTCTTCATATGTAATACAATCATTACAACCATCAGAACCAGAAAAGAGAGGAGGAATACCAGAAGCTGAGCCGTCATACCGTTGTCGCCAAAAGAATGTGCCGAGGTATTGGCCAGGACACCGCTACGTGTAAGAAAACTTGCATAGAGGACGAGGATATAGGAAAGACCAAGAAACAAATAAGCTGAAAACAGGGCGAAATGTTGTTTACGCGCTATGAGCAGGAAGTGTAATCCGGCTATCAGAGTCATCCATGGAACAAGCGATGAATTTTCCACAGGATCCCATGCCCAGAAGCCTCCAAATGTTAGTGACACATAAGCCCAGGCGCCACCCAGCAGAATTCCGGCTCCAAGCATGGTAAGAGAAATCAGAGTCCAGGGAATGGCCTTCCCGATCCATCCGGTGTAATCTTTTCGAAGAAATGAAGCAATGGCGTATGCGAAAGGTACAAGAGCCAGCGCATAACCAAGAAATAGAATTGGTGGATGGATTGTCATCCAGATATTTTCCAGCAGGGGATTCAGACCATTGCCATCTTTAAGTAAAGAGATGTAATTTGGCTCGGTAAAGATTGTGCCCGAGATGGTGTTAACAGTTTCCCGTAACAGGATAAAGGGGCTTGCGCCGATCTTGATCCCTAATAATTGAATTCCCAATAACATTGAAGTTACGAATACCTGTGATATTGATACAACAGCCATTACCGGTTTAGTCCAATCCCGGGCAATAAAAAGCAGTATGATGCCAGTAAGCGCTTGCCAGATAGCCCAGACAAGAAAACTACCTTCCTGACCGGCCCAAAAACAGGAAATTATATACTTTACAGGTAACATCCGGGATGAATATTGCCATACGTAGGAATATTCAAAATAATGTTGAAAAATCAGATAATAAAGGACAACAGCCACTCCCACCAAAGAAAGGGCATGCAAGATGTAAAAACCTTTTGCACCCAATAAATAGGATTTATTATTTACTCTTTTTGTAAAGAATGAGAGGATAAAAAATACCGTTGCTATAATAGCAGAAAAAAAACTGATCCACACAAAAAATTTACCGAGGCTACCCGGAAAAAGATGCTCTTCGAGATAATGAAGATTCATAGATTATATCTTAAAATTAAGGATGCAAAATTACACTTTTAAAGTTGATTTTTCACTTTATGGAACAGCTTTATTTAAACGGTGATAAGCAGTTATTCATAACCAATGGATGTTGATAACTCAGTGTGTTTTGTTATTAACAAAAATGATTACGTTTGAAACAGGACATGATTTCAATTATATTCGCTAAAATTTTGTATAGTGGGCAAAGTAGGCTTAATTGGGGGTACGGGTTTGGAATCATTGAATTTCTTACGGAACTCACAAGAAATTGAAATTCAGACGCCATATGGATCTCCAAGTTCTACGTTCATTAATGGTACCATTAACAATTGTGAAGTTTTAATTCTTTCACGGCATGGACGTGACCATACTATTACCCCAACTCATGTCAACAACCGGGCGAACATATCTGCAATGAAACAGTTTGGTTGTGATTATATCCTTGCAACAACAGCCTGCGGAAGCCTGCGGGAAGAAATACAGCGTGGAGCTCTTGTCATACCTGACCAATTTATTGATTTTACACGATTCAGAAACTCTACCTTTTTTGACAAATTTGAAGCCGGGCATGCTTCGCATACCGCTATGGCCAGACCCTTTTCTGAACTTTTAAGAAAGCATCTCATTACATCCTGCGAAGAGTTGGGACTGGCTTATCATCCGGCAGGCACTGTCATCACTATTGAAGGTCCACGCTTCTCGACCAGGGCAGAATCTAATATGTTCCGGACTCTCGGGGCCGATGTGATCAACATGAGCACAGCTCCTGAAGTGATTCTCGCCAATGAAGCGGGAATCCCATATGCTGCAATCGCCCTTTCTACTGATTTTGACTCATGGAAACATGATGAAGTCCCGGTTACATGGGATGAATTGCTAAAGGTGTTTAAAGAAAATGTAAAAAATGTAACCAATCTTCTTCTTGATGTGCTTCAAAAGATTAAATAATAATAAACTATTCACCGGATGAAGCGAATTTACCATACCGCAATAGCCTTATTATTCTTTCAGATTGTCATTGGTCAAATACCCAACCAACCCGCCCCGAAATCTATCGAACGATCAATGAGCAACCTCCCTCTGATCAGTGAAGCAAGATCATCCCTTGAATCAGCCACAGGATGGATGTTACAGGACGACGGGGAGTGGATTTTTGCCGAGAACAAGATCCCTTTTAAACAAGCTGAATTCAACCACTCTTCAAAAGCCTTGTATAAGTTAGGCAAGGAAAACTTTGAATTTTTACAACTCAGGGATGTTGTACTTAATAATGAAGTTTATGCTATCTTAGTCATCCTCTTCCACACCGGATGGTATGAATTCCCAATTCTACTTGAGGGATGGCATAAACAGGAAGGAATATCCTTTTTCGTTTTCAAAAAATCAAAGCTCCTGGATGTAATTCCTGATAAGTTTGAATTTAACAAACCACTGATCGTAAACCTAGAGGTCGTATGTGAAGGAACTCTTATAGATTTTGACTTGAAGACTATTAATTCTACTGTTGCTTACCAGATCCAGAAAACTTTTGCCGATAAAACCATAGCCGCTCATAACCTTTTGATTGCTGTAATGCCGGTTCAGTCATCCGGACAGACAGTTGCAAGATTCAGGCTGATACAGGTTATAAATAAAAAGAAATTCTATCTTCCATACCTGGATGTAAAAGACCATGATAAACTTTTCCGTAGTTCATACTTTGAAACTGATTTTGCAACCTTCAGGAATTTCATCTGTTACGATGCCGGTTCAGTTGTAGTACCTCAGTTTGCGGGTATGGCCAAGACGCCGGAAGAATTTTACAAACGAGGTATTTCCAATTATTCTCTTGGAAATTATATGCAGTCGATTGCTGATTTTACGGAAGCTTCTAAATTTCCTCCATATACCAATTTTTTCCTGACTTATTCTTATCGTGCCAATGCGCGTCAGAAGGCTGGCGATAACTTTGAAGCGCTTCACGATTTTGACAGGGCTATATCTCTGAAACCTGCAGAACAAAGCTATTTTTCCGCCTGGCTTACAACGATATATAACCGGGGCGTCGCTAAGTACAACCTTAAGGATTATGAAGGGGCCTGTCAGGATTGGCAAACTGCAGTTCAATTGGGTTTCCGTGATATCGGATCGGATCAGACGATAAAGGAAAACTGTAAAAATTACAAATTCAGCGCCTCTTCCCTTTCCATCAGTACAGTTCCATCAACTTCCCCTGCGAGGAATTCACCCGAGATGCAAACAGACTATTATAAGGTTTATTGGGAAGGAGTTTGGATATATGAAAATGGAAATTATAGTGAAGCTTTGAGAAATTTTAACCGTGCACTGGAACTCAAACCACAGACAAATATTACCACCATCTACAATTACCGGGGTAATTGCAGGTTGAAACTTTCAGATTACAATGGCGCCATTGGCGATTACAGCATTGCGATAAACTACGCCCCCTCGACGCAAACAGATAATAACACCCTAAAAACAATTTTCTACAACAGAGGATTAGCAAATTATTTCCTTGGAAATAGTTCAATTGCCTGCAGTGACTTTAACAAATCCATTAGCCTCGGTTTAACGGATTCTGCATCAATTCAATTTATAAGGCAAGTCTGTAAATAAGTTACCACTTAACATTACTAATCCGGCACAACATGATCCCGCTGGCCGTTTTTATATGCAACGATAAAAGCATCGTGAATCCCCTTTTTCACCATTTCATCCCGTAGTTCCTTTGCATACTCCAGATTTTTATAATTTCCGATTATATAGCGGTTTAATTTGCCCTCTCTTTCTTTTTTAACAGGCTGGGCAATGTGATACCGTTTCCGTATGGTTTCCGGCTTGTATGCGGTTCTGGCAAAAGCAAATATTTGTACAACATAAACATACTCCTCAGAGGGAGGTGATGTAACACTGACAATGGTTTGCGGGATTTCAAGAGGCGCCATTAAAGGTGCGGGAGTTACTGATTGTGCAGGAGATATTGGATATGGATACTCTCTAATCCCTGGAGATCTTTTCCTCAACTTACCAAGGTTGAAAGTCACTCCAATAGCCAAGTAATCATAAAAGTCATACTTGAACCCTGTCACTCTTTGATCAACATAATCTGACATTGCCATACGGAAAGTCCATTCAATACCAACATTGATTCTTTCACTGATCCTGTAGAAAGCGCCCAAGCCGAAAGGGATGACTGCTGCACTCCTCCAGTTAGGGAGGCTATCGGTGGCAATTATCTGCATGGTTGTGAGGTCGGTAAGTTTAGTATTCCAGTTCGTAAACCCCACGCCAAGAGTTCCATAAACAAAGAATCTCCTTGTGGGTTTATATGGAGAAAAGAGATTTGAAAAATTGATTGTAGTATTTATATTGAATTCAATAAGGCTCCCGGAGAAAGATTGATTCACAGGGACATCATTTGATGTCTTGACTTTAAGTCCTCTTAATCCGGCGAATAATAATTGTCCGCGAAGGCCGAAAACGTTTGTGAGTTGCCTTCCACCGAAAATACTACCGGCAAAACTTACATTGTGATCAATTCCAAATCCCTGAGGACTGAGGTCGCCATAAAAAAAATCCGGGCCTATACTTGCACCGAGGATCCATGTGTTCGCGAAAGATGTTTCGGTTTTTCCATGAACTGATTGTGCCCATGCATCATGAGAAACCGACAGGAGTAAGAATAAAATACAAAACAGGGTATACTTTTTCGGTCTGTGCATCAGAAATTCTTATGGGTGGTCCTGGAAAGGAAAGACCTTTTTTACCTTTATCCAAATTTAGAAGTCAATAGCTAAATTAAAGAGAATGTGAAGATATAAATATCAACAGCTTATCAACAAAAATCCCCTTTCAGGTATAGAGTGAAGGGGATCGCTATATTATTTCTACAAAATGATTAGCTGACTAACGGATATATTTAAAGTTATTCCCCAGATACTTTGCATTCTTCCCCAGTTGTTCTTCAATCCGCAGCAGTTGATTGTACTTGGCAATCCGGTCGGTACGACTGGCGGAACCGGTCTTGATCAGACCTGTGTTCAGCGCAACTGACAGATCTGCAATAGTCACATCCTCGGTTTCTCCAGAACGATGACTAATGACCGCTGTATAGCTGTTTCTATATGCCATATTTACCGCATTAATGGTCTCGGATAGTGTACCGATCTGATTAAGTTTAATGAGGATAGAGTTAGCTACTCCTTTCTTTATCCCCATTGCCAACCGTTCGATATTGGTAACAAAAAGGTCGTCGCCAATAAGTTGTATTTTATTCCCAAGCTCATGGGTCATTAGCTTCCATCCATCCCAATCGTCTTCGGCCATTCCGTCTTCGATTGAAATAATGGGATACCGTTTTACCCAGTCCTTAAAGAAAGATACCATTTCAGCCGGGGTGAGTTTGTCTCCGGTGGATTTTTTAAGATAGTAAACATTTTCCTCCGGAATAAAATATTCAGAAGAAGCAGGATCAAGGGCAATATAGACATCTTTGCCCGGTTTGTACCCGGCAGCCTCAATGGCTTTCATTATAACTTTTAAAGCCTCTTCATTCGATCTCAGGTTTGGTGCAAATCCCCCCTCGTCACCGACATTGGTAGAATATTTACCTTTTTTCAGGACCGCTTTCAGATTATGAAAAACCTCCGAACCCATCCGGATGGCTTCACTGAAAGAAGATGCCCCAACCGGCATTATCATGAATTCCTGAAAGTCGATTGAATTATCGGCATGGGAACCACCATTCAGAATGTTCATCATAGGTATAGGTAACATCTGCGTTGAGACGCCGCCGATATATCGGTATAACTCCTGTCCTGTCGTCTGGGCCGCCGCATGGGCTGAAGCTAAAGAAACGCCTAAAATTGCATTGGCTCCCAGTTTCGATTTATTGGGGGTCCCATCCAGTTCAATAAGCTTATTATCAATTTCGAGCTGGTCGGTTATATACATTCCGGCCATCTCTTCAGCAATGACGTTATTTACATTATGAACGGCTTTCAAGACACTCTTCCCAAGGTAGAATTTCTTATCACCGTCGCGGAGTTCAACGGCCTCATGAACGCCGGTCGAAGCCCCTGAAGGGACTGCAGCGCGTCCAATGATCCCGCTATCTGTAATAACATCTACTTCAATCGTGGGATTTCCCCTGGAATCCAGAATCTGTCTGGCACGTACCGCCAATATTGTACTCATAGGTTTATACTGCTTTTTCTTCTTCGGTTTCAGATGTCACTTCAGGCTCTGCTTCTTTCTTTGTTGATGTTTTTTTCACTTTGGGTTCTTCGGATTTAATTTTATCCTCCTCAGCAGACTTTTTCTTTGAGGTTACTCTCTTTCTCCTGGTGGTTTTTGCTTTCCCTCCATCCTTTGGAGCGAGCATTGCATCATTGTAATCCACAAGTTCGATAAAACACATTTCGGCATTATCCCCTTCCCGGTTTCCAGTTTTTAAAATACGGGTATAACCACCCGGCCGGTCTGCAATCTTTTTCGAAATTTCGCGGAAAAGTTCGGAAACGGCTTCTTTATTCTGGAGATAATTAAAAACATGTCTTCTGGAGTGTGTTGAATCATCCTTTGATTTCGTGATTAAAGGTTCAACATAGGTTCTGAGGGCTTTAGCCTTGGCAACGGTAGTGTTGATCCTTTTGTGGATGATCAGCGAGGATGCCATATTTGAAAGCATGACTTTCCTATGTGCGCTCTTTCGTCCCAGGTGGTTTATTCTCTTCTGGTGTCTCATCGCAATTAATCCTTATCTAATTTATATTTCGTGGTATTCATTCCAAATTCGAGTCCTTTTGTTTTAACCAACTCTTCCAGTTCTGTCAATGATTTCTTTCCAAAATTTCTGAATTTGAGCAAGTCATTTTTATTAAAAGCAACCAGGTCTCCCAAGGTTTCCACATCGGCTGCCTTGAGACAGTTCAAAGCCCTTACCGAGAGATCGAGATCGACCAGCTTGGTTTTAAGTAGCTGGCGAATGTGCAATGAAGTTTCATCAAATTCCTCGGTAACAGTTTTTTCTGCCGCATCCAGGGTGATTTTTTCATCGGAGAAAAGCAAGAAATGATGAATCAGGATCTTGGCTGCTTCCTTCAATGCATTTTTCGGCTGGATAGATCCGTCGGTCATAATTTCCATCACAAGTTTTTCATAGTCAGTCTTTTGTTCAACGCGAAAATTCTCAACGTTATATGTAACATTTTTGATGGGTGTATGAACAGAGTCGATGGCAATTCTTCCCAGGGAAGAGGTAAGGCTTTTATTTTCCTCTGCCGGAATGTAACCCCGGCCTTTGTCGATAGATAATTCGATAGTCAGTTTGACGGAGGGTTCCATATGGCATATGACTATTTCCGGATTCAGAACCTGGAATACAGAGAGGAATTTATTAATGTCGCCTGCCTTAAATTCCTTTTGCTGAGCGATGATTACAGTAACCTTTTCCGAGCTTTCGGCATCGATCAACCGTTTGAACCTGATTTGCTTCAAGTTCAGAATGATTTCGGTCACGTCTTCAATGACCCCTTTTATGGTCGAAAATTCCTGATCAACTCCATCAATTTTTATGGAAGTGATTGCAAATCCTTCAAGGGAAGAAAGCAAGATCCGTCTGAGAGCATTTCCTATTGTAACACCAAACCCAGGTTCAAGCGGCCGGAATTCGAAAATGCCGCGGCAATCATCGGCTTCAACCATGATTACCTTGTCAGGTTTCTGGAACGGTAATATTGCCATGTCTTTGTTTTTTAGTTAAATGTTGTGTTCTGTATAAAGATCAAATTGGTCTCTTTACATGAAATCTATTATTTTGAATACAATTCCACAATCAACTGTTCCTTGATATTCTCCGGAATCTGACTGCGTTCAGGATAATTTAAGAATTTTCCAGTCAACATGTCGCGATCCCATTCAAGCCATGGAAACTGGCTACCACGTGCACCAATTGAGTTGACGATTACTTCCAATGATTTGGAACGTTCTCTGACCGCTACGAGATCACCGGGGTGAAGTTCATATGAAGGGACATTTACGACTTTAGCATTAACGGTAATATGACGATGGCCGATAAGTTGACGAGCCCCACTGCGGGTCGGAGTAATTCCCAGGCGAAAAATTACGTTGTCCAGACGCGCCTCAATAAGTTGTAACAATACCTCACCAGTGATGCCACCTTTACGCGCTGCTTTCAGGAAAGTATTTTTAAATTGACGTTCCAGTATCCCGTATGTATATTTTGCTTTTTGCTTTTCCATTAACTGGGTACCATACTCGGAGGATTTCGCTCTCCTTTTGGTTTGTCCATGCATTCCGGGAGGATAATTTTTCTTCTCATAATGTTTATCCGGACCAAAAATTGGATCCCTGAATTTCCTTGCAATTTTTGATTTTGGTCCAATGTATCTTGCCATATTTTACTAATAATTTGTTTGTTTCTAAAATCCTAATTTAAAGAGGCGCTGTTATACCCTCCGACGTTTTGGCGGGCGGCATCCGTTATGCGGTAAGGGAGTAATATCCATGATCTCCATTACTTCAATACCATTTGAATGGAGGGTACGGATAGCAGACTCACGGCCTGCACCGGGACCTTTAACAAATACTTTTACTTTACGCAAGCCAAGGTCATAAGCGACTTTGGAGGCATCCTGTGCTGCCATCTGAGCTGCATAAGGGGTATTCTTCTTGGAACCTTTGAAACCCATTTTACCTGCTGATGACCAACTGATCACCTGACCACTGTTATTTGCCAGAGTAACAATGATATTGTTAAAAGATGCATTGACATAGGCTTTACCGATTGCATCCACCTTTACAACCCGTTTCTTTGAACTTTTTTCAGTCTTTGCCATAAATTATTTTACTGCTTTCGTTATTTATTAAGTCTTCGTTGCTTTCTTCTTATTCGCAACTGTTTTTTTTCTGCCCTTACGGGTCCGTGCATTATTTTTAGTACTTTGTCCCCGGACTGGTAATCCAATACGGTGACGGATTCCACGATAACACCCGATATCCATCAACCGCTTTATATTCATCTGGACTTCAGAACGAAGAGCGCCCTCGATTTTAAAATTGTCGTTGATAACGGTCCGGATTCTGTTCTGTTCGTCATCTGTCCAATCCTGAACTTTTTTATACCTGTCAACTCCTGCCAATGTCAGGATTTTCTGTGCTGTACTTCGTCCAATGCCGTAAATATAAGTCAGTCCAATTTCACCCTGCTTATTTTTCGGTAAGTCAATACCTGCAATTCTGGCCATATTGATTGAATTTTATATTTTAGATTATTTATTCTTAACCTTGTCTTTGCTTGAACTTAGGATTTTTTTTATTAATAATATATAGTTTACCCTTCCTGCGCACTATTTTACAGTCTGCCGATCTTTTTTTTATAGAGGCTCTTACTTTCATATTCCTATTATTTTGAACTATTGATATCTGAATGTGATTCTTCCTTTTGTCAGATCATAAGGCGACATTTCGATCCGCACTTTATCTCCCGGTAAAATTTTGATATAATGCATTCTCATTTTACCGGAAATATGGGCTGTTATTATATGCCCATTTTCAAGTTCGACACGGAACATTGCATTTCCGAGGGATTCGATGACTGTGCCATCTTGCTGTATGGATGCTTGTTTTGACATTAGAGTTTATCTTTTCTTCTAAGTTTTAAGTTACATCGCAGCATTTAGTACATTTTCAATGTATTGAAAAGTCGATAACAAATCCGTTTTCCCCTTCCTTATAGCCACAGTCAATTCAAAATGAGCAGACGGCATCCTGTCTGATGTCCGGATGGTCCAGCCATCCTTAGCCTGAACAACGTTTTTGGTACCCATGTTTATCATCGGTTCAATACAGATTGTCAATCCCTCCTGCATTTTTGCCCCTATACCCCTTTTGCCATAATTAGGTATATCCGGTTTTTCGTGCAACTGCTTTCCAATACCATGTCCCACAAGCTCGCGAACCACCGAATAACCAAACGATTCAACATATTCCTGAATCATTGAACTGATATCCCCTACCCGTAATCCTGCAACCGCAACGTCCAGGGCTTTGAATAATGATTCCCTTGTTCGTTTCAGTAAATTCACCGTTTCCGGTTCGACATCTCCAACTGCAAAGGTATAAGCAGAATCACCATAATACCCATATTTCATACAACCGCAGTCAATTGAAACAATATCACCATTTTTAAGAACTCTTTCTCCCGGTATTCCATGCACCACCTCTTCATTGACGGAGACACATAAAGTAGCCGGGAATCCCCGGTACCCTTTAAACCCAGGTACCGCTCCTTCAGACCTTATATAGGTCTCCGCTATTTCATCGAGTGTTATCGTTTTAACACCGGGTTTTATATATTTTGCGACCTCTGCGAGTGTTTTACTTACAATAATCGCATTTTCTCTTAATAACTCAATTTCTTCCGCCGATTTGATTACCATCAGATGATCTAACTTGGACATTAACCGGAAACGGAGTAGGATGAGCGTCCTTTAATCCTTCCCGATTTAGTCAGACCGTCATAATGACGCATCAGCAGGTGACTTTCCACCTGTTGCAAAGTATCCAGAACCACACCGACAAGGATCAATAATGATGTACCGCCATAAAAAGCGGCGAACTGGTTGGTGATACCCACCAATCTCACAAGTGCAGGCATAATGGCGACAAATCCAAGGAAAATTGAGCCCGGCAGGGTTATTCTTGACATCACGTTGTCGATAAACTCTGCCGTCTTCTTCCCGGGTTTGACACCCGGAATAAACCCTCCGTTTTTCTTCATATCTTCCGCCATCTGATTTGGGTTCACTGTAATGGCTGTATAGAAATATGTGAAGAACATGATCATTATGAAAGAGGTGAAATTATACCAGAAACCATTCATATCTGTAAATGCCTGTGCAAAGCCGGTAAGAGTATCACTGCTTGCAAAACCGGCGATCGTTAATGGCAGGAACATTATTGCCTGGGCAAATATTATAGGCATAACACCTGCCGCGTTAACCTTTAATGGAATGTATTGACGTACACCTCCATATTGTTTGTTCCCGACAATTCTTTTTGCATATTGCACCGGTATCTTTCTTGTTCCCTGTACTAACAGGATTGTCACAAGTATTACCAGGACAAGGAAAGCCAATTCGACAACAAAGAAAACAAGTCCACCACCTTTTTGTTCCATCCTTGAAACAAGTTCACCGAACAGAGAGAATGGTAACCTGGCAATAATACCGATCATGATGATCAGGGAGATTCCGTTACCAATACCTTTATCGGTAATCCTTTCACCCAACCACATTACAAACATGGAGCCGGAGGTCAGAATTACAATTGACATGATACCAAAAAATGAGAACACCGAATGACTGGTCATATTAGGATTGAACGGATAGATATATTCCGGAGTTATCTGTGAAACAAGATTGGCAATATATGCAGGGCTCTGGAAAATAAGAATGATGACGGTCAGATACCTGGTCATCTGGTTGATCTTTTTACGTCCGCTCTCCCCTTCTTTTTGTAGCTTCTGGAAATAAGGAATAGCCATACCCAGCAATTGCATCACGATGGATGCAGAGATATAGGGCATGATCCCCAAAGCAAAAATTGAAGCATTCGAAAAGGCGCCGCCGGAAAACATATTTAAAAGTCCCAGCAAACCGCTTTTAGTTTGATTTTGTAATGCGCCTAGACCTTCAGGATCGATTCCCGGTAAAACCACATATGCCCCAAGACGATAGATCAGAATAATCCCGATAGTATATAGGATCCTCTTCCTGAGGTCGTCAATTTTCCATATGTTTCGTATGGTCTGAATAAGCTTTTTCATTCAAACAAGATTAAAGTATGTTAGCTATTCCTCCGAGTTCCTCGATTGTTTTTTTTGCAGTTGCAGAGAATGCATGGGCAGAAACCTCAAGTTTCTTTTTCAGTTCTCCACGCCCAAGGATTTTGATCCGATCTTTTTTTGATACATATCCGCTTTTAACAAGGACATTCAAATCGATGATCTGAAGGTTCTTTTGTTCCGATATCTGTTGCAAAACATCGAGGTTAATCCCTTTATATTCAACACGGTTAAAGTTCTTAAAACCAAATTTCGGCACTCTGCGGACCAATGACATCTGGCCACCTTCATATCCAAGCTTCTTAGAATAGCCCGACCGTGATTGTGCCCCTTTATGTCCACGGGTAGATGTTCCTCCATGACCCGAACCCTGACCTCTGCCAATTCGTTTACCTTTTTTTGTTGAACCTTTTGCCGGTTTAAGATTGCTTAAATCCATTTCAATATCCTTTATCTGTTGTTAGACTTCTTCAACATTTACGAGATGTTTCACTTTATTGACCATGCCCAGAATCTGGGGCGTTGCAGTATGTTCCACCGTATGACGGATCCGTTTCAGACCTAATGCTTCCAGTGTACGTTTCTGACGCATCGGTCTCCCGATTTCACTGCGAACCTGTGTTATTTTAATTGTTTTCATTGTTTAAGACAGCCATTATATTATATAACTTTCAGCCATTAAATACATTACTAAGGCTAACACCTCTCAGCTGGGCAATGGTATAAGGATCGCGCAACTTGATCAAAGCATTGATCGTAGCCTTGACCACACTATGAGGATTTGAAGAGCCTTTTGACTTAGCGAGAACGTCTTTTACCCCCACGCTTTCAAGAACAGCACGCATAGCGCCACCGGCAATTACTCCGGTGCCAGGTGCGGCAGGTTTCAGAAAAACCAGTGCGCCGCTGTATTTCCCAAGTTGTTCATGAGGAATAGTTCCTTTCAGAATGGGCACCTTGATCAAATTCTTCTTGGCATCATCAATCCCCTTTGAAATTGCGGCAGTTACTTCTTTTGCTTTACCCAGTCCATAACCGACCACACCGTTTTCGTTCCCTACAACCACTATGGCTGAAAAACTAAAGGTGCGGCCTCCCTTGGTGACTTTCGTCACACGCTGGATGCTTACAAGGCGGTCCTTGAACTCAATTTCGCTTGATTTTACTCTTTTTACGTTAGCGTTTGTCATAATTATCTAGAATTTAAGGCCACCTTCCCGTGCTGCATCAGCCAAAGATTTGACCCTGCCGTGATATAAATAACCATTCCGATCAAAAACCACCTTAGAGATTCCTGCTTGAATTGCTTTCTCTGCTACCATTTTACCGACTTGTTTTGCAATTTCAGTTTTATTCCCTTTCAGGTCTTTCATTGTTTTTTCCATGGAAGAAGCAGCAACAATTGTCCTGCCTGAAAGATCATCGATCAGTTGGACATATATTCCTTTGCAACTTCTGAAAACGGTCATGCGAGGCCTGTCAGGAGTCCCGTGTACGATTTTCCGTACTCTTTGTTTGATCCTGAACCTGCGATACTCTTTTCTACTCTTTATTGCCATTTTGCATTCTCTTTTTTAATCCTTAAGACGCACGTGGTGCGTCTTTACTTTATTTTTGAGACGTACGCGGTGCGTCATTACGTTATTGTCCTGCTGCAGATTTGCCGGCTTTTTTCTTGATTATTTCACCCATAAAGCGAACTCCTTTGCCTTTATATGGTTCCGGTTTACGGAAAGAACGGATCTTTGCCGCTACCTGTCCGATAAGCTGCTTATCAACAGATTTCAGAATGATGCTATTGTTCTTCCCTTTTTCAGCGGTAGTCTGAATTTTAACTTCTTTTGGAAGTTCCAGGAGAAGGTTATGTGAATAACCCAAAGACAATTCGAGTAGCTGTCCGTTGGCAGTAGCTTTGTATCCTACACCAACCAGTTCCTGTACAATTGTAAATCCTTCTGTAACTCCTATCACCATATTTGCAATCAAAGCACGGTAAAGCCCATGTTTTGATCTATCATCCCGTTCATCGGAGTTCCTTATAACCTTTATTGAAGAATCCTCAACCTTTATTGTAATCTTTGGATCGATTTGTTGTTGAAGTTCGCCTAATTTTCCTGTCACTGTAACCAAGTTCGTTTCGGAGACGTTAACCTTCACGCCATCGGGTATTTGAACCGGTTGTGTTCCTATTCTTGACATATTTATGCTCCCCTTTATTAGCTTATAAAACATAAGACCTCACCACCCACTTTTTGTACCCGGGCTTCCTTATCGGTCATTAATCCGTGAGAAGTCGACAGGATGGCGACACCAAGACCGTTCAACACCCGGGGCAATTTTTCTGCATCGACATATTTCCTTAGACCTGGTTTTGAAACCCTGACCAGGGAATTAATGGCAGATACTTTTGTCGTCGGGTGGTATTTTAATGCGATTTTAATAATGCCGGGACGAGGTTCTTGTTCCACTTTGTAATTCAGGATATATCCTTTCTCAAAGAGGATCCTGGTGATTTCTTCCTTAATCCTGGATTTTGGAATTTCGACAACCCGATGGTTGGCCATCACGGCATTCCGTATTCTTGTCAAATAGTCTGCAATGGGATCCGTAACCATTATCTTTTACTTTAATTTGTTAATTTTTTCTTTTACCAACTCGCTTTCTTCACTCCGGGTATCAATCCTTTGTTCGCCATTTCCCGGAAGTTTATGCGGGAAATTCCGAAAAGACGCATGTACCCTTTTGGGCGACCGGTCAATTTACAACAGTTATGCAAACGAACCGGAGAGGCATTTTTCGGCAATTTCTGCAGAGCAATGTAATCACCTGCTTCTTTTAACGCTTTACGTTTTTCAGCAAATTTTTCTACTAGTAGTTCTCTCTTATGTTCTCTGGCTTTAATTGATTCTTTTGCCATTTTACGATCTTGTTTTAAATGGAATACCAAATTCTTTCAGCAGGGCATATGCTTCCCTGTCGGAACGGGCCGAAGTAACAATCGTGATATCAAGTCCGTTAATCCTTGTCACCTTATCAATGTCTATCTCCGGGAAGATAATTTGTTCTGTAATACCAAGCGTATAATTTCCACGTCCGTCAAATCCTTTATCATTAACGCCACGAAAATCTCTTACACGTGGAAGGGCAACTGAAATCAGGCGGTCAAGGAATTCGTACATATTTTCCCCCCTAAGGGTCACGCGTGCACCGATGGCATTTCCCTTTCTCAGTTTGAAGTTGGAGATATCTTTACGTGATTTTGTTGACACCGCTTTTTGACCGGTGATCAATGTCATTTCAGCCAAACCGTTATCCATATGTTTCCTGTCGGTATTGGCAATTCCCAAACCCTGGTTAAGACAAATTTTTTCGATCCTTGGCACCTGCATTGGACTTTTATAACTGAATTGTGTCATCAGGGCCGGGACAACCTCATTCAGGTACTTTTCTTTCAATCTTGGTTTATATGCCATTATTTTATAACCTCCCCTGTTTTTTTTGAATAACGAACCAATTTATCAGTTTTGGTATCCACCTTTCTCCCGGTACGCGTAGGTTTCCCGGAATTATCAATCACCATCAGGTTCGTGATATTTACCGGAGCCTCTTTTTTTACAATCCCTCCCTGGGGACTCTTGGCGTTGGGTTTTGTATGTTTAGAAACCATATTTACCCCTTCCACGATGGCCATATTTTTATCGATATCGACCTTCAGGATTTTACCTTGCTGACCTCTTGAATCACCGGAAATAATCATGACCGTGTCGCCTTTGCGGATATGTAATTTTTTGTGCATGGTATATCAGTATATTCTTATAGCACCTCAGGCGCTAACGAAACGATTTTCATAAATTGTTTTTCTCTTAGTTCTCTTGCCACCGGTCCGAAGATACGGGTACCAATCATTTCACCGGTAGCGTTGAGCAATACTACCGCGTTATCATCGAAACGGATATAAGAGCCGTCGGCACGACGGATTTCTTTTTTTGTTCTTACTACGACAGCTTTTGACACAGTTCCTTTCTTGATATTTCCCGAAGGAAGCGCATTTTTTACCGTCACAATGATCCGGTCGCCTATGGATGCATACCGCTTACGCGTTCCGCCAAGTACCTTAATACAAAGGACTTCCTTGGCGCCGCTGTTATCTGCAACTGTTAATCTTGACTCTTGTTGTATCATGGCTATTTGACCTTTTCAATAATTTCGACAAGTCTCCAACACTTATTTTTACTGAGTGGCCTGGTTTCGGCGATCAATACTTTATCGCCCTCGTTGGTTTCATTTTTTTCATCGTGGGCCATAAAACGGGAGGTCTTCTTAACGAATTTTCCGTATTTTGGATGTTTCACTTTACGTTCGACTTCAACAACAGCGGACTTCTCCATTTTGTTACTGACGACGATACCGATTTTTTCCTTTCTCAGTTTTCTGGTTTCCATTTCTATCTCTTTAAATGAGACGCACTGACAGCGTCTTTACTGCGTTTTAACTGTTTTGGTAATTGTTTCTCCTTTCATAATCCGATTACGCAATTCCGTTTCAAGGCGGGCGATAGTCTTTCGATAAGCCTTAATCTTATTCGGATTTTCCAAAGGTGAAACGGCGTGGTTAAGTTTCAGCTTGGTCAGCTGACGTTTTTCTTCATCCAACCTTTCCAGGACTTCACCTGTTGTTAGCTCTCTGATTACTTTCTGTTCCATTTTTTCAATCTTATATAACGCAAAAGGTTATCTTTTTACCGATTAAATTTCTTCCTCCTCATAATCGGTTCTCATTACTATTTTCATACTAACCGGCATTTTCTGTGCTCCAAGGCGAAGCGATTCTTTGGCAATAATGGTTGAAACCCCATTGATCTCAAAAAGAATTCTACCTGGGGTAACACGGGCCACGAAATATTCGGGAGCTCCTTTACCTTTACCCATACGGACTTCTGCTGGTTTTTTAGTGACCGGTTTATCCGGGAAGATCCTGATCCACAGTTGACCTTCACGCTTCATATGTCTTGTTATTGCCTGGCGTGCCGCTTCGATCTGGCGACCGGTGATCCATGCTTCTTCCAAGGTTTTGAGTCCAAAGGAACCAAAAGCGAGCCGATGACCCCGTTGGGCATTACCCTTCATCTTACCCTTCTGTTGTTTCCTGTATTTTGTCTTTTTTGGTTGTAACATTACTCAGAAATATTATGGTTACAATTGATTATTTTCTGTTCCTGCTTTTTCCTCTTGGTCCGCCACCACTTTTTCCGGTACGTTGCTGTGAAGGTTTCATTTTTGTACTTGCAGCGGCAGGAACCAGATCCGGACGTCCATAGATCTCTCCTTTACAAATCCAGACTTTAATGCCGATCCTGCCGTAAGTTGTATGTGCTTCAGCAGTGGCATAATCGATATCCGCACGATAGGTATGTAATGGTATCCGGCCTTCTTTGTATTGTTCGCGACGGGCCATCTCTGCTCCGCCGAGACGACCCGAAATCATTATTTTGATCCCTTCTGCTCCGATACGCATTGCCGAGGCAATAGATGTCTTAATTGCACGCCTGTATGAAATACGTCCTTCAATCTGGCTTGCTACGGTATTAGACACGATAACTGCATCCAGTTCAGGTCTTTTAATTTCAGAAATGTTTATCTGGATCTCCTTTTTAGTGATCTTCTTCAACTCCTCTTTCAGCTTGTCAACTTCCTGTCCTCCTTTTCCGATTATGATACCCGGACGCGCAGTATGAATAGTAACTGTTACCAGTTTCAGTGTTCTTTCAATGACCACTTTTGAGATACCAGCTTTGGAAAGACGGGCATTCAGGTATTTACGGATTTTATCGTCCTCAATAAGTTTGGGTTCAAAATTCGTCCCGCCGAACCAGTTTGAGTCCCAGCCGCGGATTATGCCTAACCTGTTAGCAATCGGATTGGTCTTTTGTCCCATTAAAATTTCGTTTTATATTGCTTAATTATTTTCATTCTCATTTTCATTTTCATTTTCATTCTCTATTTCCTTATTTTCTTCGGTTTCCACAACGGGCTTATTGCGGCTATCTAACAAAATGGTTACATGGTTGGACCGTTTCCTGATGCGGTGTGCACGACCTTGAGGCGCCGGTTGAACCCGTTTTAGCTGACGTCCGGAATCAACAAAAATCTCCTTGACAAAAAGATCGCTTTCTTCGATTCTGACGCCTTCATTCTTAGCCTGCCAGTTGGAAATGGCAGATAACAGTAACTTGCGCAGACGTTCTGAAGGTTGTTTTGCATCATGTTTCAGGATATGGAGCGCCAACTCCACACGTTTTCCTCTGATCAGGTCAGCCACCAGCCTCATTTTACGAGGGGATGATGGGCAGTTGTATAATCTGGCAAAAGCCACCTGTTTCCGGGCTTCTTTCCTGTTTTCTGCTCTGGTCCGACTTCTGACTCCCATAGTCTATAATTTAACGGGTTTATCTTTTAGCTTTATCTTTATTTCCTGCATGCCCTCTGAAGATCCGGGTGGGGGCAAATTCACCCAACTTATGACCTACCATATTTTCTGTTATATAAACAGGTATAAATTTATTCCCGTTATGAACGGCAATGGTCTGACCAACAAAATCAGGAGAAATCATTGATCCGCGGGACCATGTCTTGACAACGGTCTTCTTTTTGGAATCAACAAGTTCCATGACCTTCTTCTCCAGTTTGTAGTTGATATAAGGACCTTTTTTAAGTGATCGGCTCATTTCTTAAAATATATTGATTTATTTCTTTCTTTTTTCAACGATATACTGATTTGATTGCTTCTTCTTCGAACGCGTCTTATATCCTTTAGCGGGTATACCTTTACGTGATCGCGGGTGACCACCTGAAGCCCGGCCTTCCCCACCTCCCATTGGATGATCAACCGGGTTCATTGATACTCCACGGTTCCGCGGACGACGGCCAAGCCATCTTTTCCTTCCTGCCTTCCCATGCGATTCCAAACTGTGGTCGACATTGGAAACCATCCCGATGGTAGCTTTACATGTTTGCAGGATCATACGGGTTTCGCCCGAGGGCATCTTGATGATAGCAAATTTGCCATCCCTCGACATCAGCTGGGCGTAAGAGCCACCACTTCTCACGAGCTTGGCGCCCTGGCCGGGCCGCAATTCAACATTATGGATGACAGTACCGAATGGAATTTCACTTAAATACAAGGTATTCCCAATTTCGGGTGAAGCTCCTTTTCCTGAAAGAATTGTTTGTCCCACTTTCAGGCCATGAGGCGCTATGATATATCGTTTCTCGCCATCGATATAATTCACGAGGGCAATCCTGGCAGTACGGTTAGGATCATATTCGATTGTCTTCACAGTAGCCGGAATATCTTCTTTATCCCGCTTGAAATCAATGACCCGGTACATCTGTTTATGACCACCCCCCATATACCGAATGGTCATTTTACCTTCATTGTTTCTACCACCGGTTTTACTGGCAGGAGTCAACAGGCTCTTCTCAGGGGTAGCAGTTGTAATGTCATCGAATGCACTGATGACCTTAAAACGCTGACCGGGTGTTGTTGGTTTATATTTCTTAAGCGCCATTTATTTAAATATTGCTGTAAAAATCGATTGATTCACCTTTTGCCAAAGTAACAATGGCTTTTTTATATGCACTGGTTCTTCCCGAAATAATTCCGGTTTTGGTAAAGCGGGACTTATTCTTACCGGAAAAAACCAAAGTATTAACGGAGGCAATATCAACCCCGTACAGATCCTTGATGGCCTGTTTAATCTCGAGTTTGTTTGCCTTCCGGTCTACCAGAAATCCATACCTGTTGAGTTTCTCACCCATCTGGGTCATCTTCTCGGTAATGATCGGCTTTAAAATAATTGTCATTGTCGTTACGAATTATCAGTTAATTCTGATGGATCTTTTCAATTTCCTTGACTGAACTTTCAGTTATCAGGAGGTTATTGGCATCCAATATTTCATAAGTATTCAGATCGGAGGCCATCAGGATTTTGACCCGTTTTAAATTCCTGGAAGATAGTATCAGATTCACATCCGGCTGATGAATTACCAACAAAGTCTTTTTTCCGGTAAGCTGAAAATTTTTAAGAAGTTCCGAGAAATTTTTAGTCTTGGGAGTTTCAAAAGAGAAATCTTCTACGATCATCAGTCCGTCATCCTTTACCTTATAGCTCAATGCCGATTTACGGGCAAGTTTTTTAAGTTTCTTATTCAGTTTGAAACTATAATCGCGGGGTTGAGGGCCAAAGATCCTGGCGCCGCCACGGAATAATGGATTCTTAATACTTCCCTTACGGGAGCCACCGGTACCCTTCTGCTTATGCAGTTTTTTGGTACTGCCCGAAATAACCGACTTTTCTTTTGTACTGTGGGTACCCTGCCGCTGATTTGCCAGATGTTGCTTTACATCAAGGTAAATAGCATGATCGTTGGGCTCGATAGCAAAAACCGTATCGTCCAGGGTTAGCTTCCGGGTGGTCTTCGTTCCTTTTAAATTATAAACTGCTACTTCCATCTCTCAATAATTACATATGAACCATTGGACCCCGGGACAGCGCCTTTTACTAATACAAGGTTCTTATCCGGGATTATTTTTAAAATCTGTAAGTTGATCACCTTTACACGGTTACCTCCCATCCTTCCGGCCATACGCAACCCTTTCATAACGCGCGAAGGCCAGGAAGAGGCGCC